>Ga0134092_1001467_pt1 | contig 20522 bp, 33 predicted proteins | sample 3_6taG_FD_94454 | JGI IMG/M metagenome (GOLD analysis project Ga0134092, IMG submission 94454) | Switchgrass degrading microbial communities from high solid loading bioreactors in New Hampshire, USA - 3_6_20_6_A3 metaG | ecosystem: Engineered > Bioreactor > Semi-continuous > Anaerobic >... | reverse complement strand
TTTTCAAATAAGGACATCTGTAACATTTAACTCGCCCTCCTCGAATTTACTAAGCATTTCCTAACTACCTTTTTATTTACAAACACTCTACCACATTCTGTACATATCCTTGCTCTCTTCCTATCGTATCTACAATCTATTGTTTGTGTTCCGCATTCACATAATGTTTTCTCAATCTGTATAGCCTTGTTTACATAACTCTTGAAAAGTTCTACATCCCCGTCTAAATACCTCACTATGCCCCTCATGCAGTATTCTAATGCTTTTTCAGTCAACTCTATTCCCCCTTCTATCTAAAGTTGATTTTACACTCTTCTAATAACACCTTCTTGCAATCTTCAACTGTCAAATATCCTTGTTCTATTGATTCTAATAAGTCATACAGTTGATCTAAGAATCTTGTTAATCTTACCTTTCCAAATCCCCACTTGTCATGTAACACTAAACACGCTACTAACGTATAAGCATTGACTGCTTGTTTAATGCTTTCTTCTTTGGTCCTATAGTATATCTCTTTTAATTCTTCAGGGCTGATTCTTTTTTTTGCTAGTTTTCTTCTAGCAGCTTATTCATTTTTCTCCCCCCATTAACTTTATAAATACTCTCTCTAAGTCTTCTTCTAATGATTTTGTTTTTCTTGTTTGTATCCTTAAATTTAATTTTTCTGGCTCTTCTTTTTGTATTATTGGGATATACTTCTCTGCTAAATCTCTCGCAACTCTAGTATCAAAATATTTTAAGTCTCTTTCCCATGTCTCAAACTCTAAAAAACCTTGTTTTTCTACATGTTTTATATCATAGAATATATTAACAAGTTCTGTATTCCTCTTTTCCCCTGTAACTACGCAAATATCATTCATACAATTGAATTCTTTACATCTCCTTATGTCATATTCTTTCACTGCTCTATCGAATTTTTGAACAATGTTTGGGCAATTATATCCTCTTCCTATTTTCTCTCTTTCTTCAATAAACTTCTTGTCCATTTCTCTTACAATTTTGTTTATTGATTCTTTGTCGTCATAAGGTTCGTTAGTTCGTTCAAGTACACAAAATTTTAATACGCTATTATTTATTGAGTTCTTAAAACTTATTGTTTTATCACATTTATAGCAACACCTTGCCCTGCATGGCATTACTATCATTCTTTTCCCTAAATAATAGAACCCTCCTAAAATTCCAACTGTAAATTTTTCTAGTTTTGCAAATAGCCCGCATTGAGTTTTAAACACCATTTTCATTAATTCCGATTGTTTTATACATAGTTCATCTATATCCCTTGACATGGTCTCATCCCCAAATATTCCTCCATTCTCTCTCTGAATTCCTGTACTGATATAGAATATTCTTTTGCAATGCACTCTTCACATAATTTATAGCCTAATATCTTCCCAATACGTTTGTCCCAGCTGTTTAATTCTTTATTGCATCTTTGACATATCATATTTCACCCCTCCATGCTTTATATAGTTTAAAGAAATCATCCGCTCTCATAGTCACTTTCCATTCTTCTCTATTTCTTCTATGTGCTACTATAGGCATTTCTCCTTCTTTGCTATCTCTTATGGATTGTTTCATTGCCTCGTCTATGTTCAATCTCTCTACTCGCTTCACTTCTATATGTATTCCTTCTAGCCCTACTACATCCTTTCCCTCAATTCCTGAATACTGCTGCCCTCTTCTTGCATTTTCAAATCCATGTTTTCTACACAGTGTTGCAAACTCTCTTTCGCCTTGACTACCCTTACGTTTGCTATTTACCATTTAATCACCTTCAATCATCTGTAAAAAATGAAACCTGTCGTACTTGTTCTTTTTCAATTAATTTTTTAATTCTATTGCATATAGAATAATTCTTACATTTTCTCATTTTTGGGTCTTGCATTTCATACTGGTATCTAGCTATAGGTTCATAATATTGGCAACCATTGCAATATTTCACTTAAACCACTTCCTTAGTTTTCTTTTTGGTCGTATAATCACTCTGTCATAGATGTAATATTTCAAAAACTTCCCACTGCTAAGGTTTGTCCTAGATTTCCACATTCGCCATGCTTTAATCATTTTCATCATCCTCAATGTACCATTCACTATTAATTAAAATATCTGCTATTAAATCATCTGTGCAAGTCGTTGATAAATAGCTTAATATAAAATGTAACGGTTGTTTTGTAAAGTTAACATCGTGTTCGGGATTCTTTATAGTAAATAATTTTGCATTACCTTTTTTAGCTTGCATTAATATATACATAAAGCCAACTGGTTTTTTTACTTCTTCCCATTCTTGTTTTAACCACCCATCAAGTTTTAGTGGTTTTACTATGTCGCATCCATCCACTGCATAGCAAACTTCCCCACCTACTGTCATAAATACATTCACCCTTCTGTCACTCTTTAAAACGAATTCTTTTTTTGGATTTTCAGTTAATTCTTTAATCATTTCCCAGGTTTTCACCTTTACCACCCCTTAAACATTTGATTTTCCAATTGTTTTCTATACTGCTCTTTTTTCTGCTTCTTTAGCATCTTCATAGCTTCCATAATACATTGATTGACACTTAATCCTGTTTCTTGTGCTACTTCAACTATTGCATTCATAAGTTCATCCCTAAAATCTTTGTCTCTCATTCTTCTCCCTCCTAGAATGGAATATTATCGTCATCAACTGGCTCAAATCCAGCTGGTATATCAAAATCTGAATCATTTTGCTGATTATCTTTATTTCCCCACTCAAGGAACTCAACATTATTTGCCACTACTTCAGTAACGTATCTTTTAGTACCTTCTTTAGCATCATAGCTTCTTGATTGAATTCTTCCTTGTACTGCTGCTAATCTACCCTTAGCTAAGTAGTTAGCACAATTCTCGGCTAATTTGTTCCATACGACAATGTTTATAAAGTCTGCTGTTGGCTGTCCTTTACTTTCCATTTCTTGCTTTTTATCTTTGGACAAACCTTTGTCAACTGCTAATCTAAAACTGCAAGTAGCAACACCAGATGGTGTATATCTAAGTTCTGGGTCAGCACAAAGGCGACCTATAAGTACCACATTATTCATCTTTACATTCCTCCATTTCTTCTAAGACAATTTTGTTATTTTCTTTATTCCTTTGAATTTTTCTTGGGTAGCAATACCGCCCCTCATATGCCTTTCCTGTTTATTTTTCTCTAGGATGTTGTTGACTTGTTCATATAGCAAACGATTTATCCTTGGCAATCTATCCGTTAAATCTTTATGAGTTGTGGACTTAGATACTCCTATATGTTTAGCTGTTTCTCTTACTGTTGCTTCATTGTTTATGAAGTAAATTGCTGATTCAATTACCCTTTGATTGATATAATCTGCATATCTATTCCCATAAATTCACCCCCTAATTCTTTGAATCTAATCTTTTATTCATATCCATGCTTTCTATTAGTCCAGTAATAGGATTGCTATTCTTTGCTATTTGCTTCATTTCTTGTTTAAAACTATCAGGCAGTAACATATCTCGTTTTTCTCGTTCTGCTATAGTTTCATACATTTTTAGGAACTGCCCTCTTACCACTCCTGGGTTGTCGCTCAGACAAATTTCCTGCCAACTCATGTATTTGACTACTCTTTGTGTTAATGGTGACATACTTGCTAATGCTTCTTCTTCTCTATAAATGCCATAATTTTTTATTGCACTTACTACTTCACCCCATGCTGTTGCTCCGTCTATTTTCTGTTCCTTTGGCATTGTTATTTCTGTTATTTGCTTTCTTATATCTGCTATGGATGGAGGATATATGCTTTCTAAAATGTGTTTCTTTACTGCTACTAGAGCTGGTTTTACATCAACATCTTTTAGACACTCATACCATAATGCAACTGTTGCTTCATCCACTTCTTTCATATTTGGGTAGGCAGCTGCAATTATGCCTAAAAGTTTAATAACCTCTTTCTTTTTCATTCTTCGTCCCCTCTTCCTCTAGGGCTTCACGATACATTTGTTCAAGTTTTGATAAATTCTTATTAGGACTTCTTTTACTTCTGCTTCGTTGCAGCTCTAATGTGTCCCATTGTTTTCTTAACTTTTGTGGACTTCTTATGTTAGCACACCAGAATGTATCATTTTGAGCCCACCTAAAGAGTTCTGCTATTTGTTTAGGTGTACGTTTGTCAAGTCTAATCATATAGTCAATATGTTTAGCCCAACTCTGCAAGCTTTTGACATCATCTTTAGGTACTTTACTGTCCGGTTTTACTCTTAACATTTCACTTATCATGAATCTAGCAAGTTGAATTTCAACACTATCTTCATCAAATTTAATATCAGTTGGTTTATCATCGTCGCTACTTTGTTGCGACATAGTATTATTTTCTTTACTCTCCTTTACTTTACTTTCCTTTACTTTACTTTGTGAGTTTTTGCCAGTAGATACTGATTTGTCCTCGGTTTCTACAGGTAGAAACTCGTCTGTGTTGCCATTTTTACTAGTAACAACTGGCTTTTTGGGTAACTCTGATTTTCTATTGCTGTAAACTGGAGATAAATTATTTACAAAATTATTACTCCAAATTATCCTATGTTCCCACAATTCTCGGTCAATTGCTTCAAGTTCTACTAATAAATCAAGTATTTCTATTGCTGTTTCTTCGTCCACTCGGGTTTTTGCTAGTAGAAACTTCCATGCTGGGGTATTTCTACAGTCGTAATAATGTCCGTCTGTGCTTCCTAGTAGCTCTAATAATTTGAACCAAAACGCATAACCATCATTGCCATATGTTTGCTCTAGTATAAAAATTGTTTTTCCGCTATTCACAAAGTGAGGAAAGTAATCTACTGTTTGTTTTTTAGGCCTTGCCATTATTCACCGCCCCATTCCAGTATCTTTACATCTAAGTCCTTTACACCCCATTCCATTGCTTGTTCATAAGTCTCGCTAAATACATCTATTCTGATATTTTTCTTATCCCTTCTTAAAGCTGCTCCAGTATCTCCTATTTCCACTATTCCATAGTTTGGTATGTATAACTTAGTGCCATAAGGCAATTTCTCTGGATCTGCTGCTGCTAAATGCCTTCCAACTTTTCGACCGATTGAACTTCTACTAGGATTTCCCTGTGCTTGCTGACCATCTCTATTATCTAAAGGACTATAGCTTGTTACTTTGGCTCGTATGGTTCTTAATTCTTCGTTTTCAGCTCTTAATAAATCAATAATGTCTAGCAACCTATTTCTTTGATATTGGCTTGAAGTTAATAGGCTTTTATACTCCTGAAGCTGTCTTGTCAATTTCTCATTTTTCTCTAAAAGCTCGATATTTTGTTTTTTAAACTCGTTAATTTTGGTTTTCATACTTGCTATTACCACTACTAGGACTAATAAATAGAGTATTGTTGTTGCTTGATATTTCCTCATAGGTTTTTCACCCCTTTATATGCGTTTTAAGGCAACTTTTTATATTACATGACTAATTAGTTAAAATCGTTCTACGGGCTTGTGGTGGCTTTAAAACGATATTTATTTTTTGATGTGTTTCTGCTTAACCTCCTAATACGGAAATAAATCCAGTGAAACTTCCAACCCTTTTTCAGCTATCTTTGGTGTAATGCCTGTTACTTCCTCAATCTCTCTTATCATTCGTTCAGAATCTGCATTTATATCAGATAGATGTAATAGTATAATCTCCCTACACTGACTTAAATCATTAGCCTTTAGAAACTTTTTTACATTTTCTAGACTGAAATGGCTTTGTAGTAGTCTTGGTTTCATGGCTTCGTTGATATATCCATCTTTGATGTTTTCATCTAGTGTTTCTTTGATGTAGTTACATTCGATGCATATATATTTCAAACCCTTGAATTTGTATTTGCAATAAAAACTATCAGTAAGTAGTAATATTTTTTCTTTTGTGGGCATATATTGTATTAAGTAGCCAAGGGGTTCCTCTGCATCATGTTCGGTATCAAAAGCTAGGACAAGAAAATCGCCGACTTTAAATTGGTCTCTGCTCTTTATGATATTAAGTCTATAGTGTCTGTCTATGCCAAGTGAATTAGCTGTACCTTTGCTGGTCCATACATCAATACCAGCCTTTAAGACGTCATACACTGCTTTAGAATGGTCTTGATGTTCATGAGATATTAGACAACCTACGACATTGGATATGTTGTAATTTAATCCTTTTAATATCTCTTTCCAGGGAATACCCGCCTCAAAAAGCAGGTTCCCTGTTGGAGTTTCTAAAATATAGCAATTACCTTTACTACTACTTGCTAGGACCTTAAGTTTCATTTAATATCCCGGTCCTTCTTCTAATGTCAATTGCTCGTTTTCTTCTTTTTCTTCTGTTTTGCTTGTAGTTGTATCTTCTGATTCTTCTGTATCAGCTAATTCACCGTCAATAATTTCGCCTGTTTCAAAATCAAGCATTTCAGTATTAGCATTTTCCTCAATTTCTGCTTGTGCTTCAGCCTCTGCAACTTCGCTATCTAATTGTTTAGCAAATTGAGCAACTATGCTAGTATCACTAGAACTGTTAATAACATATTTACAAGCTCGATTAATTACTGTTTTCTTACACATTTCTTCAGTGAACTGTGCGTGTGTTGAATTAGCTTTTATATTGCCTTTTTCGTCTACTGGTCTCATTGCTGACTTCTTCCAAGCTTCTTTAATCTGGTCCATTGTCATTACAGTTGAAACTTCTCTACCATCTTTGTAAAGGATAGTTGCATATGCACCTATGATTTTATCTTTATTGATGTTTTGGAACTTCTGAACATGCTTGATTACTCTTTCTTTACCATGCTTAATCTCATACTCAAATTCGTCACCTTCATAGACAACTGATGCGTATATATCTACAATGTTTGGGTCAACTGTCTTTGCAACGTGCATACTGCCGAAATAAGACCTTTGAAGGACTAACTTGTTGCCATATGCTATGAAGTAACATTGCTTTTTCTCAGGATTAAGCCCTTGAACAACCATGCTGAGTAACGAATTTGCTATACTAGCTTTAGTACATGTTTCTAATACAGGTTTGTTGTTTTTATCTCTTGTTTCCTGAAGTGTTAGCCAAGCACTTTTTAATGCATTTTCTGGTATATAATTTACTGGGAATACTAATTCTCCCTTATCTTCAAAGGCTCGGACTTTTTTAGCCACTTCATCCACTACATTTATTTGTTTTTTGTTTTTACTTTGAGCCACTAATTGGTTGTTTGTAGTCATTTTCACATTCCTCCTTTATTAATCTTCGATATACCATTCACCTTCTAAAATTTCATAAGATGCAATTGGGTTCTTATTATCATCCATTAAACCTTTAAAGGGCTTACTTCTGAAATAAGAAACAATATCACGGTATTTACAATAAATGGTTCTTCCTTCATTAAATGCTTTAATCGCTTCCAGAAAGCTAACTGGTTTTTTCACTTCTTTCCACTCAATTTTTTTGAGTGCATTTATATTATTGAATGGCAGCCCATAACCACCGTCGATTCCAACAAAACTTGCATGTTTGCCACTATAGTTCTTAATGCAATTTGAACTTCTTATCTGGATTTTTAAATAATGCATCCAGCACTTCCAAGATTTGCATCTATTCCACCTCCACACGCAAGGCTTTATCTTCGCCACTTACAATCAAAGAAATAACTTGACTATCTGTATCTGCTAACCTTACAACTGTTTCCCTGTTGTCTATCCATATAGGAGCTGATACGCCATAGAACTGGCATAGTGAATTTATTACATCGATACCAGCATTAATTTTGCCTGCTGAATTAGCATCGTTAAAAGGCACATAACTACCGTTAGTGTTTACAAGTGCTTCGCATGTTTCTGCAATTCCTCCGTTGACCTGTTCGTTAAACATCTTGAATTTCACGAACTCGAATTTGCTGTTTATTCTGTCCTCTAGAAGATTTACTTTCGTTACTACGAATAGGTCTAATAGATATTTGATACCTTCAAGTTCTGCAATCTGCCCTGCAATTCTTTTTTCTCCTGCCTTCAATTCTTCAATCCTAGCTTTTTTCTTTTCTGTTTCTGCTTTGCTGTTTAGAATTGCATTAAGTTCATCAATTCTGGCTTGAAGTTCTGCTTTTCTTTGTAGTAGTTCCTTTGATTTGTCCTCTACTGGCTTTTCTAGTTCTGCTTGTAGTTGTTCAATCTTTTTCATTAACTCCATATATTCTGGATATTGTGAGTAATCTGGTTCTGGACAAGGTGCAAGTATTTTTGCATCTAGTTCGGCTATGGATTTTGTAATTTCATCTAACTTTTCTTGCTTTGCTTTCAGTTCATTTTTAGCTGATTCTAAATCTTTCGTTATTCGTTCTGTACTTTCTTTCAACGCTTTGCCTTGGGCAACATTTTCTTTTATAGCTAATTCAATTTCTTTTAATGCCTTCTCTTTATTTTTGTAAAAGTTTTCTTCCATTTCTTTAAGCTTCTGCTCTATCATTTCATCTGGCAATCTTTGTCCACAGGTAGGGCAAAACTCATTGTCAATGCTCAATTCAAAAGTCTCTTTTTGAATTGCCTTTTTACTGTCATTTAAGGTGTACCATTGTTTCAGCAGTTCCTCTCTCTTTTCTGCATTTGCTGCAAGTGTATTATTGGCAATATTAATAAGCTGTTGTAGATTCCTAATTCCTGATTCAAGAAGCATTTTGCCATTTTCCAATTCTTCTTTTTGGCTTATTAGCTTTTTCTTATCTAAGCCTGTTTTCTGCCTAATCTGTTCTTTGACTTCCTCCAACTGGTTCTTTAAGCGCGCTAGATTCTGATACTTCTGATTAATTTCACTGGCTTTTTGAGTTGCATTGGTTAGTAATAGTTCAATCCCAACTAGAGTATCTTTGCATTGCTTCAATTCTGCCTCTACTGCCTCATAATCTGGTTCAGTTTGTGGTAAGGATAGTAGTAATTCATCAATTCTAGGTGGAATGTCTTGGCGTTCTTTTTCAAGTCTTTTAACCTTATCAGTAACCATTTTCTTTACATCATCTATAGGCCTACCATTTAGAACTTCTCCTAATTTGGATAATTTCTTATCTGATGCAATAACTTGTTCATCAGATATATCCCCACACGTTTCTAAAAGGATTTCTCTTCTTTCCTGCCAAGGTAGTTTAGTGTTGAAATATAGAGGGTTGGTTATAAGTTTGAATTTATTTTCGTTTAATAAACTGTCTATTTTGTTTTTATATTCTCCAGCTTTTACTGGTACATCATCCCACCAATAAGAAGTAGTATGACCTGTTAGTCTTTTCTCAGATTCTCCACGTTTCTTGATCCATTTTTCTTCCTGCATTTTTCTAATTTTCAATGGCTTTCCATCTACTAATAATTCTGCTTCAACTTCAGTTTGTAGGTGGTGTATGTCGTTGCCATATTCGTCCTGTGGCTTGACTGTGAAGTTTGTCCTATCAGTGCTGTCTTTATCAAATAGGAGCCACAAGAACGAATCCATAAGCGTTGTTTTACCTGCTCCGTTGTCGCCATAGACTTTTACATCTTTTCCATAGGCTACAAGTTTGAAGTCCCGTATGCCTTTGAAGTTTTTGATATGTAGCCAATTAAGCCTAATATCCAACTATTCCACCCCCTCATGCTTTATGACAATGGTGTTTAATTGCTTTTTCCATTGCTCAAAAGTAGGTATGAGATAATCTGATACGTTTAACTGTTTTAAAATATAGACCGTTTCCTTATATGCATTTTGCAACACATCTTCTGGGTATTCTTTTTCTGCTTGGATAGACTGATTTTCGATTGGATAGGCTGTATCAACATAGTCTTTAATAAGGTCAGCTACATAGTGCATATAGTGTGGCGTATATTGTGATGCACCTATACTTTTTATTTCATCATTCATTTTTCTAAATAAATCTGCTGACAGCCTAACAAGATAAGGTATTTGAACTGAAGAGATTTGATAAGATTTCACTAATTTCATCCCCCTTGTTTTTTAATAAAACTTTGTTATAATAATGGTGTTAAGTGTTTTTATTTGACCTTTTCAGTTGGTGGCTGGAAGGTCTTTTTTATTACCTCTTTTTTCTTCTGCTCTCTGATATACTCATTGAGTTTTTCTTCTGCTGCCATAAGTTCATATATGGCAATATCTACATAATCTGGGTCAGCATTTTGGAAATTGCGTCTTGCTATTTCTACATCATTGATTAATGCTTTTAATGTGAGGTTTTTCATTTATCTAGCCTCCTTTCTTTCAGAATAAGCTAGATATATTAGACCTAAAATTGCAAAAACAACTGCTGGGAAAAAGTATTTAATAATTTTCAACATTCCATACAATACAACTGCCATATCACTCATATTGTTCACCTCTATAAGCAACTGCTTCTGATACTTCGGCTAAAACTTTTGCAATAATCCCTTTGAGCCTTTGATTTTCCTGCTCTAACTCTTCAATTCTTCTTTCAAGCTTTCTTGCATATAATGGTGAAGTTTTTTCCATTTTTACGCCTTCAAGCTCTGCTATGTAACTTGGATGAAATCTTATAACAGGTAGACCTTTAACGGGTTGCAGTATGCCTGCGTTCCTCCAATTTGTGATAGTAGACACAGTTACCTGCCATCTTTTGGCTAAGTCCTCTTGAGTGAGCAGTTTGTCCAAATTTTTGTCCATAAAATTTCCCCCTTTATATTTTTAACTAAACTTGGCAAGAAGTCTCCCAACTTCTACAAGAAGTCTCCCAACTTCTATAAGTGGTGGGTAGTTGACTTCTCAAATATATCCTCTTCGTGTACACCAAATAGATTTGCTATTGCACGTTGACTAACTTTTCTTGGATAACTCTTTCCTGCTTCCCAAGACCACCAGTTTTTTTGAGTAGTACAACATGCTTTCGCTGCTTCCTGTTGGCTAATTCCTTTTACTATCCTCAATATTTTTATTTTTTTATGATATGGGAGTTCGTTTATTAGTTCATTCCACATATTTTCACCCCTTTTAACTAAACTTGGCAAGAAGTCTCCCAACTTCTATAAGTGGTGGGTAGTTGACTTTTTCGTTCATATTCGTAATTTATTGGTGTTAATTAAATATTACGTTAATTTTACGTTAACGTCAAACCGTAAATTATAGGACTTTAGACCTATATTTTTGATTTATTTACGATTATTCACGTAATTTCTTTGCTAAACTTTGTTTTACTTTGCTTTTTACGCTTTTACGTTGTTTCTTGACAATTCGACGTAAATTACGTATAATGTTTTTGGTAAAAGTCAATAATAAAAAAATAAAAAACAGTGAGGAGGTGTAAAAAATGATTACGAAAGAGGAACTTGGCAAAAGAATTAAAAAAGCTAGGAAAGAAAAATCTTTAAAGATAGGAAAACAATACACTGGACAAATGCTTGCAGATGATATAGGAATTTCTAGGAGCTATTTAGGAGATATTGAAAGCGGCAGGATTTTCCCGAATATAGAACTGCTTAAAAAAATCGCTACTGCTTTAGAAATAGATATTAGTGAATTATTGGGTGGACCTAGTGAACCTTTTATCATAAGAGAAAATGCTGCGGAATATGGCGCAGACGAATTAGAAATAGAATTTGAGAGGTTAAAACCAAAACTAAAGAAATTATCAAAAGAAGAGAGAGATAAATTACTAAAAATAATCAATGCTTATTTGGACAAATAAAAAGAATAGAGCAAAACTCTATTCTTTATACAACTCAAACAATATTTTTGCAATTAATTTTTTCAACCGGATATTCTCTGATTTGACTTTCTCCAACTCTTGCTCTATTCCCTGTTTTGCTTTTTGCTCTGAATGCACTTGCAATTGCATTATCAAGCCCCCCTGACATTCAGAATATTTGTTCTACATTTGACAACATTATATCATAAATAATATAACTAATAGTTATATTTTCGACATTACAAATATTACCTCTGGAAAATAGTTGCATTTTTAGTCATAATATAAATCGGTGATAAAAATATGAAAATGTTACGAAAAAAGATGGGGCTAACACAAGCACAACTAGCAGCACGTATTGGAGTTAGTCAAGTCTATATTAGCAGAATAGAAAATGGGGATATAGATGGTTTGACAATAGGTAAATTATTATCTTTAGCTCACATTCTCCATGTAGAGCCAATAGAGCTATTAGATAAACTTCTAAAGGCAAAGGAAAAAAGAAACAAGGAGGGCAAATATGGATTATAATATCACTTACAGGCAAAAAGATAAATCTATCCAATGTATTATTAGTTATAAAGATATAAATGGCAAATGGAGACAAAAGTCAAAACAAGGTTTTAAAACTCAAAAAGCAGCTAAACCTTGGATTAATAAAACCATTAAGGAATTAGAAGAGCAATTTCAATTTACTGAAGGAATAGATTCGTCACTAGTTGGCATTACTTTTAAAGAATTATGTCAAAATTATATATCGCACAAAGAATTATATAATCAATATAATACTATGAGAAGCTTAAAATTTGCTATAAAAAACTTTAATGAATTAGATGATATGGAAGTAACACAAATAAAAAATCTACACATTCAAAATTGTGTAGATAACATGGTAAAAAAAGGCTTAAAACAAAATACGATTAAAGCTTACCTTAGTATGGTAAAAACCATATTTAATTATGCCATAAATCCTAACAAAATTATAAAAGAAAATCCATGTGATAATATCCTGATACCCGCTAATAGAAAAAGTGATAAAGTAAAAGCACTTACAAAAGCAGAGCTTAATGACCTTTTAAACAAACTTAAAAAACGAAAAAGGCAAAAATACTATATTATATCCTTATTAGCTGGAACTTGCGGGTTAAGATTAGGTGAAATAATGGGATTAACCTGGGCAGATATAGATACTAAGAATAACGTTATAATTGTAAATAAGCAGTGGAAACGATTAGGATTTAAAAAATGGGGTTTTGGTGGAGTTAAACAAAAGAATAGTAATAGAGAGGTACCTGCACCACCTAGCACTATAAAAGAATTGCAGAAATATAAAGCAAACAACCCTACTGACATCCATAATAGAATTATTTTAGATACTAATGTTGCGACATTAAGTACTACATTAAAAAGAAATTATAAGAAGGCAGGATATGACATAACAGTACATGACTTAAGACACACTTACGCAACTACACTAATTTCTAATGGTATTGACTTCAAAACTGCTGCTAAGCTATTAGGCCACGATGTTGAAATGACTATGAGAATATATAGCCATGTAAATGAAGACATGATGGACAAAGCAAGAAATGCAATTAGTTCTATATTTCATAATTAATAATTTTTTTATTTAAATTTTTGACGAATTTTTTGCCGGTCGGGATATAAATGTGTAATTAATGAGGTTTAGAAGACAAATGCGTGTTAATTTTATCTAAATTTTTATTATCGTAAAATACTCGTAAATATTACCATTTACCATTGATATTCCAACGTTAATTTTACTTTTTAAAACTTTTATTGGTATTCGTAATTTCATCGTAATATTAAATATTTTTTGCCGTATTTTTGACGGCAAACACGACAGCTAGGTTAATCCTAGCTTTTTGTTTGTATTTCTTTTTCAATATCATTCCAAACTTCACTCATTTTAGTTGTTTGAAAATATCTCAATATAGTTGACAAAGCTGGAAAATCTTCTTGTTCCTTAGATAGTTTCGATATTTCTGCATTAGTTAATCTACGATTATACTTTTTATATTGCTCTATTAATTTGTTGCCAATTTCATCTTCAATTGCACTCATTATATCATCTACATTTCCAACAGCTATTATATTTTGCTCGTGGAAAGTTAAAAAAATTATAGCATCTTTATCGAGATACAGCTCCTTATAAATAGCCATTTCAATACCCCCTATGAATTATTTTCTTTCCTGATAAATCCCTCTGTAAATAGGACAACCTTATATTGATTATAACAAAAAGTAAAAAAAAGGGGAACAAATCCCCTATGAATTAATATTTTCTCTGATAAACCCCTATTTTGCAATGCTTCTTCTGCCTTTGAATTTCTCTGCTACATCGTCTAATACAACATGGGTGTAAATCTGTGTTGTAGATATATCACTATGGCCCATAAGCTCCTGAAGCTCTCTGATGTTAAAATCGCCGCTCTTGAGAATTTCAGTTGCAAATGAGTGCCTAAGTTTGTGCGGACTAACTTTTTTCTTGTTTAGGCCATCCTGAATAAATATTCCAGCTCTGTCAGATAGCCTGTAACAAACTTCTCTGATATATCTTGTGTCAAGTTGACCTCCTTTAAGTGTACAGAAAAAGTAATCTGATTCTGGTCTAAATTTTAGCCATGCCTTAGCTGCTTCTGCTACATCATCTGTCATAGGAACATATCTATCTTTGTCGTATTTAGAATCTTGGACATAAATTAGACCAGTTTCAAAATTTACATCTGAATAAGCTAATTTGGCAACTTCACCCACTCTCAATCCAGCACCGTACATCATCATCAGCATAGCATAATTCCTGCATCCGGTGGCACATTTTGTGTTAATCTGGTTGAGCATTTTCTTAAATTGGCTTTGAGTGATAAATTTTGGTAATTTTCTAGCCATTTCAATACCCCCTATGAATTATTTTTTTCTTCAATAAACCCCTATGAATTAAAATTTTTTCTGATAAACCCTTGCATCTGCCATTGTCATGTCGTTCTTGGCCCAGTTAAGCCCCTGTCTGATAACTTTTTCGATTTCTTCTATCTGCTCCTGCCTATATCCGTAATCTCGCTGCAAAACTTTGTTTGCAAAGTCCAAAGCGTAATCGACGTAACCGCCCATCGTTTGATTGAAATTTTTCGAATTAACTGTGTTCATTCTCCCACCTCCTATGAATTAAAATTTCTTCTGATAAACCCATGAATCTTTTTGGGTCCTGATAAACCCCGGTCATTTTTGACCGACCTATGAATTAAATAGCGTGCTGATAAACCCATGAATTAAATCTAGCTCTGATAAACCCATGAATTATTTTGAGTGCTGATAAACCCCCCTGATTTTTGGATTTTTTCAGGATTTTGCCCTATTTGGAAGGCTGTTTTTTGGCTATTTTCTGTGGTTTTAGGTGGCCCCTTAAAAGGCCCTACAACGTACGATGTTTCTTGAGCCGACCTAGAATACCTTTAGCCCCGGAAACGTGCCTAAAAAAGCGTTTTAAAGGGTCGTTTTTCCTCCTGCTTGCAACAAAAAAAGAGGCTGAAACATGGTTTCCCATGCTCCAGCCCCGATTGGCTTTCTCAGGCTCCCGATTGAGCCTAGATTTTTTTGATTTTTTGAGAATAGACTTTCACTATCCCCCTTTTTTTGTCTAGCTTCAGAAGTATATCATTTTCCTTCTGAAGCTCCTTTTCAATATCGGCAATTTTTTCTTGTATCTGCTTTTTGATGTCGTTCATAATAATAACCTCCTTTAAGCCACTATGGACTTTATATTAAAGTCGTATTGATATTTGAATATAGCCAGTGCTTCCGCCAATACATGCTCGTTATATGCCGCTCTGCGTTCTATATTGTGCAATGTCCAAAATATGTCCATGCCTTCTTCGTTGACTTCTTCACGTCTATACAACCCCAATTCAGCATCATGACCACTGAAAGGGCTGTATATTATTTCTAGGTCGCCATTTTCTGCTATGGTTTTGCCTTCGCTTGTGCCTAGCAAGTCTTTATTATCATTTATAATTTTCTTTGCTGTTTCTAATAACTTTTCTTTAGCTGCATACAGTGCATCATAATCTAATCTAACAAATACATAAGTATTACCACCTGATAATATTTCTCCTGAATATTCACATCGCCTGATATATTCATACCTATTTGCAATTGCTTCGACCTTCATTTTGTTAACTTTTAGGTCCTTTATTGTTACGTCTATAGCTTCATCATAACCGGAATTCCTGCTTCTTACTGATACTTGCTTACTAGTTACGCCTAATTGCTTTTTAAGCTCCTTTCTAATAGCCGCCGCTTTTTCCTTTACAGTCATATAATTTTTATTCATTGTAAAACCTCCTTTAATTTTCTCTGGAGGTCTGCTATAATAAAAACAAGCAGCCTTCCAGGTTGTTTGTTTCAATTCCTCATAGGTAGTCTAGTAACTGAAAAACAAAAAAACACTGGAACGCACTAGCAAAATGCTAAAATGCGTCCCGGTGACGGTGAGCTATGCTCGTGTCGTGGGAACTAGAAAATATCTGTCGCTTCTCTCTCATCCATTGTAACAGCTATAATCTTTCCATCCCGGAATATATAATAATGTTCTGCTGGATGCCCATACAATCTACCACTGTACCCGGTCCTGAACACTATACCTTCAGGAATAATAGCTACAAGCTGTTCACCATTTCCCATTCTCCCAGCATCTCCCTGAGCAATTATTCCAGTGCTGATAATTTCACCAGGGAATGGGTGAAATTCACGCTTTTTCGTAAATATCGCGTCAAATATATATTTCTTCCTTGGAAATTTCACCTCTTCAGGTACCATATTATTCAATTCTTCTATGATTTGCCTTCCCTCATCTTCTGTATATTTCTCTTTCGGCTCTCTTCCTAAATACTTTTTTACCAAATCTGAAAAATCTGAACGCCAGAGCCAATTTGGTATCCAGTATTCTTCTTTTATGTCGCCTGTATGGGAATTCGAACCCCTGTATCCTATCAAAGTATCGAAAATGCATATACATCTTTCTATAGTTTCTGCATCCTCTACTTGAACCAATTTTGGTCTCCCAGCCTTAGTTGTTCCAATTTCTGCATAATAGATATTCACGTATCCATTTTCCTGCCACTTTTTGTATTCTTCAGGAAGAAGTTGGACTGGCAATATGCCAAGTTTCCTTCCCCTTCCTTCTTCACCTATGATGATAGCAGGAATAGATACTCCTGCGCCTTTCAACATGAAGGTGTCAACTCTAGCACCTTCAAAAACATCTCCACTTTCAATAGTAAAGATTTTCATTTTTTCTTTCATTTAAATCCCTCCTGAAATATTTTTCCTGAGTGGCATATTTGCCAGCAGGTTGAGCGTTAGGGAGGCAAATCCTCCCCGTACGAACTTCCCGCACCTACGAACCTAGCCCTGCTAAATTGGAGCATTAGAGGCGGAGCTATTAGCTCCGCAATATCTCTTCTGCATCATATCCTCTAGTTTTGAGCTCATTGATGAGCTCTTCAACGTCAACCTGCTCGTATCCCTGCGACAGCCATTCTTCTGTTGACTGGCAAATAACGCTGCCCACTTCGTAGTCATCTGCTGTGAAGGTGTAGTCATTCGCCCATTCCCAGCCGTTCTGAATAATAAAGGTGTTGTTTTTGCGGTAGTATTGCATATTCTCCCCTCCCTTTTCCTTTTCTATTTTCCTCCCCTCTGCCTTTCCGGACTTGGGACCGGCTAGCCATTGGCTAGGTGGCATTAGAGGGCTAGGAGAAAAAAACTCCTAGCAATAACGGCAAAACCACCTAAAACCTTCAGCAGTTGCAAACCATGTGATACTAGGTGGTCGCCATACCCATTCAGCGGAACGTTCGGCTATTCCTGTGACAGTGGAAAAATCGCCGCCGCCTTCGTCTTCATACCATATGTCAAGTGCTTCTAAAAATCTATTGATTTTTTCTTCAGTGAAGTCTAGTTCTAATAAGGACTTCCTGAAGAATTTTACTTTATATGGATGTTTTAATATATCTTCTACTTCACCATTTAAAATATAATCTGTCATATAGTTAGTGTTATTTCGCATGTTTGCTTCCCATGCGTAATATTCTAGTAGTTCTCTATCATTCATGCTATTAATTTGAAATTGCCATTTTTTTCTTCCTTCTTTTAAATTCTTAATTAATTCCTCTCTATTTATCATAAAAACACTCCTTTTTATTATTTTTTAACCTTTTCAGGTTGAGCGGAAGGACCTATACAGGTCCCGCCGGGATTCTCGGCTATCTCCCTAGCCCTGCTAAAATGATTTTTCTAGTGCTTTTTCTATTGCTTCGAATATTTCATCATCTTCTACTGTTGTCACTTCAACATATTTTGATGATGAAGTGACAAATTCTAGGTGTTCAACTGTGATGATATTGTTGCTATGGTATCCGCTGAAAGCATAATCTCCTACACATCTTTCAACCACCGCGATGAATGGCACGTAGTCATATGTACCCGTGATACTAAAAACCTCAGTGATTCTATGATGCTCGTGCTCATTTATTTTAGTTATATTGAGAATTTCAATGTTTTTCATGTTCTAACCCCTCCTAAAATATTTTTCCTGCCTAGCAGGTTGAGCGTTAGGCAGGTTTCCCTGCCCGCTGGAATTTCACCAGCCTAGAACCTAGCCCTGCTATTCTTGGAAATACATTTCATATAAATCGTATCCAGCTATTTCCGCCATTTTGGCTGCCTCTTCAAAGGTAATTCTTTCATATCCTCGTTTCAAATGCTCTTCCGGTGTGAGTGGGCAATATGTCCCCATTTCCGCACCTTCTACACAAGTGAGGTCGTTCCCCCACTCCAAACCTTTTTGGACGTGGAGTTCTGACCCTTTCTTCCAGAATTGTAACATTTTTATCCCTCCATTTTTTATTTTTTTCCTGCTTAGCAGGTTGAGCGGAAGGCCTTTCGGCCCGCCGGGGATTCTCCGGCATCTCCCTAGCCCTGCCTATAGTGTATATCCATTTTTTGCGAAAATTTGATACAATTGCTCCCAAGTGAGAGCTATACTGTATTTCTCTTTGATTTTTTCCAATGGGTATGGGTCTCCATACCCGTCGCATTTTTCCTCCAGTTCGCTCCAATAGTATTCATTTATTTCTTTCTCTATTATTTCTTTCTCTATGTTTGTCATTTGATACCCTCCTTTCTCTAGCCCTGCTGTGCTGGTATGTCGTGATATCTTTTTTTGAAATATTTTATAGTTCCCCAGGGTCCACCTTGCTGTCGCTCATTTCACAATAGATTGTTGCTAGAATATCATCAGCTGTTATATTTCTCATTTTATCCCCTCCTATTTATTTCCCCCTCTGCATTTCCACCGGCTTGGGACGGTTGCTCCTTGTAGGAACAGCTGCATTAGTTAGGAGGTTTTTCCCGACTTTTCCCATACGCTCGGCTCTGTCGCTCGTGGACCTGGTCCAGTCGTGGCAACTTCATAGCGTCGTGGCATCTTTCTAGGTACTCGGTCGCGGTATTCAATTGTCAAGGTCCAATTGCTTCTTACTTATATAATACCCTTTTTAATGATTATTATTCATGTTTTTTAGATTTTTCTTCTTGTTTTTGTCAAGCTTATTATATCATAATACCGAAATGATTACAATACTTTTTTTGGAAAAATTCACTTTTTGAATATTTTTTTTTGACTTTTTTAGGATAGAATAATATATAATAGAGTACAGAAAAAAATATAGGAGGTGCGATATTATGATAAGCTATAAGCCTTTAAAAAAATTGCTAGTAGATAACGATATTAAGATGATAGAACTTACTTATGACAAAATTATTACGTCTAATATTTCCGTGAAGCTCAACAACGATAGTGGCTATGTCAATTTATCTACTATTGACAAAATAGGAAACTATTTGAGTCAACGCCTTGGTAGAGCTGTATCTATTCAGGAGCTAGTTAGATTTATTCCAGACGAACCAATTACGACTAACTATGATGATGAACCAGATACCGATTAAAAATCAGATCTGAAATCCTGATCCGTTTATTCGATATGTTATTATATTTGCCTTGCTGTTAGCTCCAGTTGCTGTTGCTATACTTGCAGCAGCTTTTTTATTTGCTCGCTGATGCAGCTAATGCTTATTTATTCTTAGCTGCTGGTGTTGCTTTATATGTTAGTTATGTTATGTTACCTCTTTTTTAGTGGTATGCTATCCCATTTTAAAGTGATTATTAGGCGGTTAGTGGTGATTAAGCGGTGGTTTAGAGTGGTTTTTGATAGTGAAGTGGAGTGTGAAAATTCAGATTCTCCACGCCAGAATAAACCCTATTCCGTATAACATATATGCCCTATTTTTTTTATATGTGCTATACTATTTATTATATATGTTATACTATTTATCATTGCAAAGCTATTGATATTGTAGCGGCAATTTTGCTTATTTTTCGTTGATGAAAAACAATACCGAATTTATGTATTTTAGGTACTATATTTGCAACTTTCCAGCCTTCCCTGCCTCCTGCCCTTTCCCTGCCTCCTGCCCTTTCCCTGCCTCCTGCCCTCCATTATAGAAAAAGTGCGACCCCAGGGGGGCAGCTCGACCTCGCGCCGGACAGTTCCCCCTCACAAAAATAATCCCTCCCACGCGACCCCTTGCAACTCATTTTTATTAAAAAACTTATTCACAATGTTTATCATATGATAAAAAATAATAAAAACGAATCCGAATTGGTGTAAATTAACTAAATTAAAACAAGCTCTAACCCCTAAAATTAGTCATTCTCCATTACGTTAAAATAAGCGTACTCTTTTTCATTCGATACGAAAAGCAAACGAAACAAGTAACGCAAGAAAATGG
>Ga0134092_1001466_pt1 | contig 20542 bp, 21 predicted proteins | sample 3_6taG_FD_94454 | JGI IMG/M metagenome (GOLD analysis project Ga0134092, IMG submission 94454) | Switchgrass degrading microbial communities from high solid loading bioreactors in New Hampshire, USA - 3_6_20_6_A3 metaG | ecosystem: Engineered > Bioreactor > Semi-continuous > Anaerobic >... | reverse complement strand
GTAAAATATTTTCTTTGTGCATAAAAATATTTTATCATAAATCCTAAACTCATGGAGTCTAGGATTTATTTTTTTGCACAAAAAGGGACTGTGCACTAATTATTAGTGCGACAGCCCCTTTTTTATTAATATTCTATTTCTCTTTTAAAAAGAGCTAATCCCTCCAGCCAATATATCTTAACAAATTCAAAACCTTCTTTTCCTAACTCATTAAAGGCAGTTTCAAATATAGGTATCCTATCATCATTCCAATCTTTTCTACTAAATGGTGAAACTCTAAACTTTGGTAACTTAATAAATTTGTATTCATATTTCTTCATATAAAGCTCTCCAATCTCCTAATAATTATTTAGTGTATTATCCCTATAATTATAACACGAAAGACAAAAGTTGGATATTGAGGAAAATTATCATTTTGTATATTATAAAAAGTAGTAATATTATGAAAAGGTTTGTGATAAAATTTAAGGTGTAATTTAAATTCACAAAAATAATGGATAGATAAGAAAGGAGAAAGATATGAATAATTTTATCTATGACATACCTGTTAAAGTTTACTTTGGTAAAGACCAGCTTGGTCACCTTGGAGAAGAATTAAAAAAATATGGTAACCGTGTCCTTTTAACTTATGGTGGAGGTTCTATTAAGAAAATTGGACTTTATGATAAAGTTGTTGCAGAAATTAAAAAGGCAGGTCTTGAGCTATTTGAACTTTCAGGCATTGAACCAAATCCACGTATTACTTCTGTTAACAAGGGAGCAGAAATCTGCAAAAAGGAAAAAATAGATGTTTTATTAGCTGTAGGTGGCGGCTCTACTATAGATGCTACTAAGTTTATTGGAGCAGGAGCCTTTTATGATGGAGATGCTTGGGACCTTGTATCTAAAAAAGCACCAATTACAAACTGTCTTCCTATAGTAACTGTCTTAACCTTATCTGCTACTGGTTCAGAAATGGATGCTGGTGGTGTTATAAGTAATTTAGAAACAAATGAAAAGCTTGGAAATGGTCATCCTTGTCTGCTTCCAAAAGTATCTTTCCTTGATCCAACAAATACTTATTCTGTAAGCAAATATCAAACTGCCTGTGGTGCTGTAGATATAATGTCTCACGTTATAGAAGTATATTTTAACATGAACCAAGACTTATATATGCTAGATACAGTTGCAGAAGGATTAATGAAAACTGTAATAAAATATGCTCCAATAGCAATTAAGGAACCAGATAACTATGAAGCTCGTGCTAATCTTATGTGGGCATCCTCCTGGGCAATTAATGGCTTTATAGATGGAGGCAAAAAACAGGCATGGAGCTGCCACCCAATGGAACATGAATTATCAGCTTTTTATGATATAACACATGGATTAGGCCTTGCAATACTTACTCCACGTTGGATGGAATATACTTTAGATGAAACTACAGTATCAAAATTTTATCAATTTGGATGCAATGTGTTTGATATAGATAAAAGCATGGAACCAATGGCAGTTGCAAAGAAGAGCATAGAAATGTTATCTGATTTCTTCTTTAAGACGCTAGGTTTAAAGAGTACTTTAACAGAAATAGGAATAGATGACAGTAATTTTGAAATAATGGCTAAAAAGGCTTGTAAGGGAAGTATTATTCAAGGATTTAAACCTTTAAAACAAGAGGATATTCTAAATATCTATAAGATGTGTCTATAAAATAAAGTTTTAAGAGCATGTAGTACTTTTAAATTAATATTACATGCTCTTTTTTCACACAATTAGAAAATATTATGATAAAATTTTTATAAAGACTTTATAATATTTTCTCTAGAAGGTTTAGGGAAGAGAAGTAAAAAAAGATTGAATTTAAATTTATGGAAAATGAAAATTTATATGTTTTTAATAAAATATTACTTGGGGATGATATAGATGATATTCAATTTAAATGAGTTTTTAATGGCAGTATCTTTTACATTAGATTTCGTTGAGATGGATATATTGGGGGTTGCTTCAAACCATGGTAAAAGAACTGCATATATAGCTTTAAGAATTGCACAGGAGATTGATTTAAAAGATGAAGAAATTCATGATGTTGTTGCTCTAGCAATGTTACATGACAATGGACTTAGTTCAATAAATGTTCATGGAAGATTTTTAAAAAGGGATCCTATGAATATTAGAAATTTAGAAAGTGTTAAGGAACATTGTATAATAGGTGAAGACAATATTAAGGACTATCCTTTTTTTACAGATGTTAAAGGTTCAATAAAATATCATCATGAAAACTATGATGGTACAGGTAACTTTAATTTAAAAGCTGAGGAAATTCCTTTAATGGCACAAATAATACGTATTGCAGATTTAACAGATGCCACTTTTAATTTTGGAAAAAGTAATAATTCAAATAAGGAAAAAATAATAAAATATATCAATGATCAAGAAAATAAAATATTTTCTCAAAAGTTGGTACAAGCTTTTAATAATATTTCTAAGGATAAAAATTTTTGGGCTAATTTACAAGATGATAATCTAAAGGAAGCCCTAAAAAAGAATACACCACAATTTTCAAAGGATTTATCTTTAGAAGAAATTAAGAAAATAACAAGTGTATTTTCAAAGATAGTTGATTCAAAATCTCATTTTACAAAAGAGCATTCAAGGGGATTGGTAGAAAAAGTTAAAATTATGGCTGATTATTATAAGAAAAGTCATGAAGAAAAAATGAAATTAATTATTGCAGCTGATTTACATGACATAGGTAAATTAGCAATTCCTAATGAAATTTTAGATAGTCCAAGGAAACTAACCTTTGAAGAGTTTGAGTTAATGAAAAAGCACGTTTATTATACAAGAATAGCCCTTCAAGAAATTAAAGGCTTTGAAGATATTAATGAATGGGCTTCAAATCATCACGAAAAATTAAATGGCATGGGTTATCCTTTTGGCAAAACTGAAAGGGATTTAGATTTTAATTCAAGGCTTATGACTTGTTTAGATATTTATCAAGCTTTAACAGAAGAAAGACCTTATAGAAAAGGACTAGTACATAAAGAAGCAATGAAAATATTATATGACATGTATAAGAAAGGATTAATTGATGGGAAAATTACTGAAGATATTGATAATGTCTTTGGAGAAAGATAGGGGCATCTAGCTCTCTTAAGGGAGGTTAAGCTTTTACAGGGCTTGTACTCACTTGGGAGAGTTACATGCTCCTTTTGTTTTAAATTATACTATGTATTACTTATATTTATTGTTACTTCTAAGATAGTTTATTTTTCTAATAATTTTAATGTACAACAATTACTTTTGGGAAATAATAAAAAAATTTTATTACTTTTAAAGAATGGTTACTTTTAATTATAAGAATATAAATAATTTTGTGTAAAATTGACGTTATTTGTAGAAAAAGGTATAATAAGTATGTATATTCAATATTTTTTTGAGTGAAATGACAACGTTTATATTTTTGTAAAGGTTTGTAGGATTATAAGAAAAATAAGGAGTGTATTATATGGACGTAAATAATCATCTGCTTCAACTAGAAGAATTGAAAAAAAATATCAAGCTAATAAAAGAAAAAGATATTCAAGAAGATAATAAGAAAGCTGGATATTGGATTTTTGATATTAAAAATGAAAGAATGTTTTTATCAAAGGATATATTTCAAATATTGGAGTGCAAGCCAGAAGAGTATAATGGTACTCTAGAAGATTGCTTATCTTTTGTTCATCCAGAAAATATTGAGGTTATAAAGATTTTTCGATTAGAAAGTACAGATATTAAGGAAGATATAATTAATTTTAAGATAATAAGCAAAAATGGAAAAATTAAAGATGTTCAAACAAGCATTATGTTTTTAAAAGATGAAAATAATAATCCAATAAATATAGTTGGAATCTTTAAAGAAGTAAGGGAGAAAAATTTAAGAGATAATAGTGAAAATAAGGCCAATCTTGGCATTTGGAAATATGATGTTATTAATGATAAATTTTATTGTACTGATGAGATTTTTAATATCTATGGAGTTGGTCCTCTTGAGTTTAATAACGATTATAGAAAGGCCATTAATTTAATTCATCCAGATTATAAAATAAAAATAGAAAATGCGATAAAAAAATATTTGTTAGGAGAAAAGGCTGCTTGTGTATGTTCTGTTTCCCATTATATAAAAAATAATAAATTTGTTGTAGGAAAATTAGAGACAATTTATGATGAAAGTGGATATCTAACTACCATCACAGGTGTTTTAGAATGTGAAACAAAAAATAATATATTTGATGAATTTAAAAGATGCTTAAAGCTTATTAATCAAGTTCAAAAATTATCTACTATCGGAAGTTGGCAGGCAGATTTTGATAATAATAGATGTTATTTATCTGATGAAGCCAGTAGAATATTTGGATTTCCTACTAAAGTTACTTGTATCTCCTTAGATGAAATGAAAGAATACATACATCCAGATGATATAGAAAAAATTTATGAAATATATAGTAATCCATCAGAAGATCCTGTAGAAATAGAATTTAGGCTTATAAATAAAGATGGCTCTGAAAGACATATCTATGAAATAGTTGAATTTGCTTTTAATGATGAAAAAGAAGTAAGATATATGTATGGAACAATTCAAGATATAACAGATAAAGTTATATTAAAGAATAAACTAAGATTAGAGGAAGAGAAAATTTATAAACTAAAAAGAAGATTTAGTGCATTAATAAAGGATTCTTTTGAAATCTTTGAAATTTTGGATTCTGAAGGAAAAATAGTATATATAAGTGAGGCTTCAGAAAGAGTAACTGGCTATAAGATTGAAGAGCGTATTGGAAAACAAATATTTGAGTTTTATGATAAGTCTGAAATTCCAAAGTTAGTTGAAATGATAGAATTTGTAAAAAATAATCCGGAGAAAAAAATTACAAAAGATATACTGTTAAAAACTAAAGATGGAAAAGAGATCTATTTAGAATTTCATATGCAAAATTACTTAAATGATACAGCAATTGAAGGTATTGTGGTTAATTTTAGAGATATAACAGATAGAGTAAAAAATGAACAAAAAATAATATATCTATCTTCTCATGATCACTTAACAGGATTACCTAATAGATTATCCTTTAATAAGAAAATCAATGAATTAATTGAAGAAGCCAAAGAAAATAATAAAAGATTTGCTCTTTTCATGGTAGATATTGATAGTATAATTTTTGTAAAAAATACATTAGGTTATAAGATAGCAGAACAATATACAGTACAAATAGTTGAAAAGTTAAAACTTTATTGTGGTAATAAAAAATTATTATTCCGTTATACTGCTCATAGATTTGTAATTGTTATAGAAGGTGTACGTAATATAGATGAATATAAATTAATTTTGAAAATATTATTTAAATTATTTTCTCAGCCAATAAAGGTGGACAAGTATGAATTAGATGTAAAAATAAGCGTTGGAATAAGTATTTATGAAAATAATAAAATAGATAAGGATGAACTTGTAAGGAATGCTGAAGTTGCATTATTTTTAGCAAAAAATGAAGAAAGAAATAGATATAAATTCTATTCATCAGATACCAGCATTCAAACCTATAAATATTTTATTCTTCAAAGGGATTTAAGAAGGGCAGTAGAAAATAATCAGCTTAGAATTTTTTACCAGCCTTTTGTGAATCTCAATACTAATGAAATAATAGGAGCAGAAGCTTTAATTAGATGGGAACATCCAGAATGGGGAATAATATCTCCTAATGAGTTTATTTCCATGGCAGAAGAAACAGGATATATTATTAATATAGGTAATTGGTTATTAAAGGAAGTTTGCAGTAATTATAAAGAATGGATAGATAATGGACTGCCTAACATCAAAATTTCTATTAATCTTTCAAGAATGCAGTTATTAGAAGCAGATTTAGTTAAAAAGATTAAAAATATCATTGAGGAATATGAATTAAAGCCTAATTTTTTAATTCTAGAAATTAAAGAAAGTGCCCTTATGGGAAAAACAGATAAAATAATTTCAAGCATTAAAGAATTAAGATCTTTAGGTATTCAAATTGCTCTTGATGACTTTGGAACAGGATATTCATCTTTAACATGTTTACCTTCCCGTAATATTGATATATTGAAACTAGATGGCTCTTTTATTAACAAAAATGAAGATAGTACAATTATAATTAAACATATAATTAGAATGGCTCAGGAATTAAAAATTAAAATATCTGCAGAGAAAATAGAAAGTTGGGCTCAGCTAGAATTTTTAAGAAATTTAAAATGTTATTCTGGACAAGGTTATCTTTATAGTAAACCATCACCGAAAATAATATTTGAAAAAGTATTAGCTAAGAAAAAATGTAAGCCGGTTATAGTTAATGATACAAAATTTGAAGGAGATAGACGTCAATATTTTAGAGTTAAGTTTATGCAGCCGCTAGAAGCTGATTTGACTGTTTTAGAAATTAAAGGTAAGAGAGTTAATGTAGGTAATACAAAGGTCTTAATTAAAAATATTGGGCCGGGAGGTTTATGTTTTGTATCTGATATTAATTTACCTATAGATAATGATATTGTTCTTCAATTTACAACAAAATTGATGAAGACAGAAGTTAAAGTTTACGGACATTCGGTATGGGGCAAGGAAATTGATACTAATTTATATGAATATGGTATCAAATTTTCCTTAGATGAAAATAAACTAACAGAACTTGTAAGGTTATTGAATCAAGTTCAAATATCTATGAAAAAAGATATTTTATTTGCTGATGGTAGTTTTATTTCAGGTACTATTTTCTCCTATTTTGCTTTCGAAAAATAATATCAATAATATAAAAGCTATTGCAAACTAAACTGTGCTTTGCAATAGCTTTAAATATTAATCTTCTTTATATTCTAAAATATCACCAGGCTGACAATCTAAGGCCTTACAAATAGCATCCAAAGTAGAAAATCTTATAGCTTTTGCCTTTCCATTTTTTAAAATAGATATATTAGCCATTGTTATTCCAACTTTTTCTGAAAGTTCTGTAACGCTCATCTTCCTTTTAGCCAGCATTACGTCTATGTTAATTATTATTGCCACTTCCAATCACCTCAAATCGTTAAATCATTTTCTGATTTTATTTCTATGGCATTTTTTAAAATCTCTTGAAGAAGAGCAGCAAAAATTCCAATAACAACTGAAGCAAATATGATAATTAGCCCAATTAATATAACGCCTGGAGCATCATCAAGCTGGGCAATTATATATAAAATTGGTAGTCCAGCAGTATAAAAGCCGCTGATTACAAAGGCACATTTTTTTATTATGCTTAAAGCATTTACTGACAAATTAGAAAAGGCTTCCTTTTTTTCAATATAGTTTAAAAGCTTATAGGCTTGATATAAGGCTATAAAAAAGAATGATGCTGATCCAGATAACATTATAAAAATTGAAATTAATAAAAATTTACCTTTTGGAGGCATAGTAAAAAGTTCTATTATTATATTTGGTAATATATAGAGACAGGCTGCTAATACTGGAAGACCAATAAGAAAAACCGCTATCTTTAATAATAATGTTGAATATTTTTTCATACAAAACACCTCATTTATAATTTCTAATTATAGAATAATAAAACATTTATCGTTTGTCAATAAATTATTATCATATTGAGGTATAATTTTATTGTGTTATTATTTTCTTATATAAGAAATATAATAAGTAATAGGATTTTTATGGAATTATATTGAAATAGATGATATCATTGTATAAAATAATAAAACTAACTATGGGTAGGAGAACTATTATGAAAAAACTTTCACTTACTACAGTCTTTGGACTTATTGGTGCGCTATCTTGGGGTCTTACGGTATTATTAAGAGGAACCAGCTTAAATTACTTAGCTATTTTTTATATATCTAAAAAAAGAAAAATAACGGATAGTGTATAAAAATTCATTTCTAAAGGAGTATAATAAATATGAAAGAAAAAATTAATATAAGGAAAGTTAAAAGTGGAGATGAAAAAATCTTAGCATATATACAAACAGAATCATGGAAGAATGCCTTTAATACAATATTATCTAAGGACGACTTAGAGAAATACAGCAATATTGATAAAGCAATAGAAATGTATTCTTATCTTCTTAAAGAAAATATCGCAAATGGATATATATTATCGTTAGATGATAATCCTCACTGTATCGCTTATTGGGATAAAGCAAGAGATGAAGATATGGAAGGTTATGCAGAAATAATTTGCATTCATAGCCTTAATAATAATTGGGGAAAGGGATATGGCTCAATTATGATGGAGCATATCTTAAAAGAAATAAAGAAGCTAGGATATAGCAAAGTTCTTCTTTGGGTTTTTGAAGAAAATAAAAGAGCTCGTAAATTTTACGAGAAACATAAATTTGTATTAGCAGATAAATCAAAAAAATTCTGTAATGCTGTTGAAGTTATGTATTGTAGAGAATTATAGATAAGGAGATAATTATGGACTTAAAAGAAAAAGTAATAAAAGACAAATTAATCTATAAAGGAAATTTTTTAGAATTTAGAAATTTAGAAGTTGAGCTGCCAAATGGAAAGGAAAGTAATAGAGATATTATAAGACATCCTGGAGCTTGTGGAATAATTGCCTTTTTAGATGATGAAAATATAATCTTAGTTGAACAGTTTAGATTAGCCTTAAATAAAGTATTACTTGAAATACCAGCAGGTAAGCTTGATAAGGGGGAAGCTATAGAAGAGTGTGCTAAAAGAGAGCTTAGAGAAGAAACAGGTTATATTGCTGGAAATATAGAATACTTAGGTTCAATTGCAACAGCTCCTGGTTTTTGTGATGAAATAATATATCTTTACAAGGCAACAAACTTAACATTAGGAAGTAAGGATGAGGATGAAGATGAATTTACTAATGTAAAGATTATGAATATAAATGAAGTTAAAGAAAAAATAAAGAAGGGAGAAATTATTGACGTAAAAACAGTAAGCATTTTTGCCTACTTATAGTTTTCCTTTTTTCTTCCTTTGAAGAAGCAAATATTTAAGATTTAGTTGAGGAAATAGGATTTTACTGTATTTAGTCCTTGAAAAGGTAATTATAATTTAAGTTTTTAGTAATATTTTTGTAAGAAAGCTTTGTAGAGCCTATTAGAAAATAATGATATTATTAATAGGTAAAAATCATAGCTAGAACTATTATATTCTTCTATAAAAATTACAAAAATATTGGAGGTCTAATTTGGAAAAGCATAAAATTAATAAATTAACTTATAGCTTATTTATAATCTACCTAATTACCCTTATTTGGATTATTGTTTTTAAATTAAATGTACCCTTTACACATATAGGAAATTTAAGAACGATCAATCTAATCCCTTTTAGTGAACCTTTAAAGCTAAATGGCAAAATTTCATATAACGAAATGATTATGAATGTTGTTGTTTTTGTGCCTTTAGGAATTTATACAGGAATTTTATTTGAAAAATGGAAGACAATTAATAAGTTATTCCTTTTTTTTCTTATAAGTTTTACATGTGAGCTATTGCAGTATATTTTTAGTATAGGAGCTAGTGATATTACTGATTTAATTAATAATACTTTAGGTGGATTAATTGGATTAATAATTTATAAAGTAATTGAAAGGGCCTTTAAAAATAAGCTAAAAGCCCAAAAATTTATAAATTTAATTGCAAAAGTAGGAACTACAATAATAATATTATTATTATTATTATTTTTAAGAATAAATAACCGTTTAATATTTAGAATTTAATAGACTTCTTGACTAATAAATAATAAGTTAGTATAATTTTCTTAATTTAATATCTGCATAACCAAGATTTGCATATTGTGCATTTCGGAGTATAAGAAGTAAAGGCTATGATAAGAAAGAGTAGCAATCAGGATACCAAACAGAAAGTTACCGGTTGATGAGAGGTGCATGGTTAGGGATTGTGAATACATCTTGGAGCTTCGCACCGAAAGATTATATCAAGTAGGCTGCGACGGAAACCTGCGCCCGTTATAGTGCTAAAGTATCTCGCAATTAGTGACGTACTTGATAAGGTAAACAATGTGAGTTGTTTATGAACTTAAGGTGGTACCACGAGTATTAACTCGTCCTTTTGATTAAGGATGAGTTTTTTTATTATCCGCTTTACTTTCTTATAGAACTTGCAATATTAAAAATATTTCTAAAGGAGATGTTGATATGTTAAAAGCAAAGGAGCAGATGAAAATTATTAGTAAGGGAGTAGAGAACCTTATTAACGAAGAAGAATTATTAAGGAAATTAGAAAGATCTTATGAAAGCAGTAAACCATTAACAATTAAGTTAGGATTAGATCCTTCGGCACCTGATATACACTTAGGTCATGCTGTTGTACTAAGAAAGATTAAACAAATGCAGGATTTAGGTCATCGTGTAGTAATTGTAATTGGTGATTTTACTGGCAGGATAGGTGATCCTACTGGAAAGTCAAAGGGCAGGGCTGCATTATCTGATGAGCAGGTAAAGGAAAATGCAAAGACTTACTGTGATCAGATTTTTAAAGTTCTTGATAAGGAAAAGACAGAAGTTAGGTTTAATAGTGAATGGCTTTCTAAACTTAATTTTGAGGATGTTTTAAGATTGGCCTCAACAACAACAGTTGCAAGAATGCTAGAGAGAGATGATTTTCAAAAAAGATATCAAAATCAAGTACCAATAGGAATTCATGAATTCTTTTACCCATTAATGCAGGCTTATGATTCTATTGAGCTTAATGCTGATATTGAGTTAGGAGGAACAGATCAAACTTTTAATATCCTTATGGGAAGATCTCTTCAAAAAGCAATGGGGCAAGAACAGCAAATTGCAATTTTCATGCCTATCCTAGAAGGACTAGATGGTGTAGAGAAAATGAGTAAAAGTCTTGGTAACTATATTGGAGTTAATGAAGCAGCTGTAGTAAGGTTTAAAAAGGTTAGTGATATTCAAGATAATCTTATTATTAGATACTATGAACTTGCTACAGATGAGCATCCTGATGAAATTGATAAGATTAAAGAAATGCTAAATAATAATGTTAATCCTAGAGATATTAAATATAACTTAGCAAAAACTATAGTGTCCCTATACCATACTAAGGAAGAATTAGAAAAGGCAATAAATTTTTATGATACAGCCTTTAGCAAAAAAGCTATTCCTGAGAATATTCCTGAATTAAAAATTGAAGCTGGAAAAGTTACAGTTTTAGATATTATTCCAAAACTAAAGGATATGTCCTATGTTTCTAGTAAAAAGGAATTTATTAGACTTCTAAATCAAGGAGGAGTTCAACTTAATGGTGATAAATTATCATCAGAGGATATTAATATCTTCTTAAAATCTGGTGATGTAATAAGAATTGGGAAGAAGAGATTTTTAAAATTAATATTTGATTAAGTAATAAAGAGTCCAGGATCTTTGTTCTGGACTTTAATTATAAGGAACTAGTAATTTATACAAAAGACCTCTATAATTATGATATAACGAAGATAAATTACCAATTAATCACATCTAGAGATAGATAAAAGGAGGCCCTATGGATGCAGTTATTATTTAACCTTTAGTATTTCTTTTTATATTATATTTGTATAGAGAATACAAATTAAAGTTTAGCTATAAAATGAATAAATATGATAAAATTATTAAAAGAAGTTCTTAGAAAATAAAAGTATTTTTTATTTGGAAAGGTATGGTGATAATTTGAAGAAAAAAATTAAAGAAAAGATTTTAGTATTAAAAGCAGCATTTCCCTATACAATTCCAGTATTAACAGGATATATATTTTTAGGGGCCGCTTATGGAATTTTAATGAAAAGTAAAGGTTATGGAGTGTTTTGGTCAGTATTAGCAAGTTTATTAATTTATGCTGGTTCTGCTCAATACGTCACAATAACTTTTTTAACATCAATTTTTAATCCTATTTATACTTTTATAATGATATTAATGGTAAATGCCCGCCATTTATTTTACGGAATTTCAATGTTAGATAAATATAAAGAGGCAGGCAAATTAAAACCCTATCTTATTTTTGCGATGAGTGATGAAACTTTTTCTATAGTTTGTTCTACAGAGGCGCCTGAAGGAATAGATAGAAATTGGTTTTATTTTTTTATTACTTTTCTTGATTATTTATATTGGGCAGCAGGTTCAGCCATTGGAGCTTTTTTAGGTTCATTAATTTCATTTAATACAAAGGGTTTAGATTTTGTATTAACAGCCTTATTTGTATCAATATTCGTGGGACAATGGAAAGGACAAAAAGATCATAAGGCAGCCATAATTGGTCTTTTATGCTCTATAGTATCTTTATATATTTTTGGGCAAAGTAACTTTATAATTCCTTCTATGATTTTAATAATAGTAGTATTAACTTTATTCTATAAGAAGGATGTTAAAAAAGAAGAATTAAAAGAGGAGGTAGTACAATGAATTTAATAATATTTCAAGCCTTTATAATTATATGCTTAGCAGCTCTTGCTACAATGATTACAAGGTTTCTGCCTTTCATATTGTTTAAAGATGCAAAATCAAATAATTCTTACATAAATTTTCTTGGACAAGTTTTGCCTTTTTCAGCAATAGGTTTGATGGTAGTGTACTGCCTTAAGAATGTTAATTTTGCAGCAACTTCAAACTGGCTTCCAGAAGCTATTTCTGTTACAGTTATTGTAATTTTGCATTATTGGAAGGAAAATGTTCTTTTAAGCATTGGAGTTGGAACTATTATTTACATGTTTCTTATTCAAGTTGTTTTCATTTAAGCATAAATATTGTGAATGTTATCAAGAGATTTTTATGAAAGGTACTTGTATGAAAAATAAATTAAAAAGAATAGTAAGCAGTATGATAATAATAGTTATATTATTTATTTTTATTATTGGAATTAGCTTTATTAATCATAAAATTAAATTATCAAAGGAAGACAGAATTTTTCTTCCTAATGGAAAAATGATTGAAATAAATGGGCATAAAATGCACCTATATATCAAAGGACAGGGGAATGAAACTTTAGTATTTATGTCAGGAGGAGGAACTCCTTCTCCAGTTTTAGACTTTAAAAGCCTATACTCATTACTAGAAGATGAGTATAAAATTGTTGTAGTAGAAAAAGCAGGATATGGATTTAGTGAAATTTATGATGACAATAGAGATTTAGATATAATATTAAATGAAACAAGAGGAACACTATCTAAAGTAGGATTAGAACCACCATATATATTATTTCCTCATTCAATGTCTGGAATAGAAGCTTTATATTGGGCTCAGCAATATCCAAAGGAAGTTAAAGGAATTGTAGGTTTAGATATGGCTGTGCCAGAAGCATATGAGAATTTTAAAATAAATAATTTTCTGTTAAATATAGCTTCCTTTGCATCAAAGACAGGTATTACAAGATTTATTCCATCTATTTTTAATAACTTAGCAGCAATTAAATATGGTACGTTAACTCAAGAAGAGAAAGATCTTTATAGGGCTATTTTTTATAGAAGAATACTAACTAAATCAATGCTGAATGAAGTAAATCAAATAAAAGGAAATGCAAAAAAAGTAAAGGAAAATGGTCCACCTGATGTCCCTATCTTATTTTTTATTTCTAACGGTAATGGAACAGGATGGGATAAGGATAAGTGGAAGAGCTTTCAAACATCTTATATAGAAAATTTGGCTTCAGCTAAATATATAGAACTTGATTGTGAACATTACATTCACAATATTGAATATAAGAAAATTGCGGAAGAAAGCAGGAAATTTATAATAGAGATAATAAATATGAACATGCTAAAGATTTAGATTACATTGATGTAGAGAATAAAGAAAATTCTATTTACTATTTAGTTTATTTCAACATAAGATAGTAAACATAACTTAATTGAAATAAAGAATATTAAATGATAAAATAAAGAAAAGCAAAAAAGAGAGGCGATAATATGGCAAGAAGAAGTATAAATGAAATGAGCTTTTCAAGTGTTTTTCCCCTTTATATTGAAAAAGTGGAGAGAAAAGGGCGTACTAAAAATGAAGTTATAGAAATAATTACTTGGTTAACAGGCTATAGTCAGGAACAATTAAAAGAACAATTAGAGAAAAATGTTAACTTTGAAACCTTCTTTAAAGAAGCTCCAAAAATGAATCCTTTAAGAACTCTAATTAAAGGTAGAATATGTGGTGTTAAAATTGAAGAAATTGAAGATCCTTTCATGAAGGAAGTCCGCTATTTAGATAAGTTAATAGATGAATTGGCAAAAGGAAAAGCAATGGATAAAATCTTAAGAAGATAATTAGCTTATAAAAAGAGAATATAAAAATATCTATATTTTCATATCAAGAAAATTTTAATAACCCCTTTTAAAATTGGTAATTATATTATAATTGTTATTTAGCTAAGCTTTGTAAGAGCTTATAATATAGTGAAAATACTAAAGGGGCTATTTTAATGTCTATTAGTTTTTATTTGTGTCATTAAGATAGTTCACACATCTATTTGGATAGTTTTTTTATTGAATTTTTATATACTTCTTCCAGATAATTTATCATAGGCTTCAAGCTTCATTTTTACATTATTATCATAATCTAAATTAAAGTAGCAGGTATAAATACAATCTAAAATATATAATAAAGATAATCTTGTAGAAAAAGATGAAATTTTATTAAAATGATTTTCATTTGAACTTAAAAACAAATAGTAATCTGCATATTTACTAATAGGATTTTCATTTATTGAAGAAATTAATATAATAGGCGTTTTATTTAATTTTAATATTTCTGCTAATCTTTTTATTACCATTCCCCTGCCTTCAAAGGATACAATAATTGCCACATGATTTTCATCGCTAGTAGATGCAGTTAATCTTTGATGATATTCTTCTATTGGAACATTGACAAAGGTTCCAATTTCCTGCATTTGAAATTTAAAGTTTTCGGCAAAATATAAATTTCCAGCAGAAGTGTAAAAATCAATATGCTTAGCATTTTTTAAAAGGTGTGAAATTTTTTTAATTGATCTAAGTCCATTAAATTTAATGAAGACAATATTGTCTGTTCATATAATTCTTTCATTTTAAGAATAATTTGATTTTCGCTTTCATTTTCTTTAAAAGGATAGTTGAAATCGATGCTGCTATTCTCCTTTAAATATTCATTTATAGACATAGAAACTTGAACCTTTAATTCAGATAGGCCTGAGATGCCAATCTTTTGACAAAATCTATAAATAGTTGAAGGTGAAATATAGCAGGCTTCGCTAATTTCACTTGAACTCATTTTCACAAAAACTTCTGAATTATCTACTATATATTTAACTAATGTTTTTTCATTTTCCGTTAAGTCAGTTAATTTGTAAAACTTATTAAAAATGTTCATGAAGATCCCTCCATGAACATTATATATCATTTTATAAAATAATAGTTTTCTAAAATTAAAAATCAATATCTTTAAAGTATTGGCTTAAAGTATATGCAATACCATCTTCTTCATTTGATAAGGTAATTTCATCAGCTACTTCTTTTAGTTCAGGAACAGCATTTTCCATGGCAACTCCAATTCCTGCATACTTAATCATTGAAGCATCATTGTGGCCATCACCAAAGGCGATCATTTCCTCTCTTTTGTATCCTAGAGAAATTAATACAGAATCTAAAGCCTTAGCTTTATTAATTCCCTTTGCTGTAAATTCAAAGTAGAAAGGAGCGGTAAACATACAGCTTAAAGTATCCTTAAATGGTTCCATCATTTCTTTATAATATGTCCTAAGGTATTCAGGATCACCTGCAGTTAAAATTTTGTTTAGAGGATAATCTGCAAAAGCAGCTAAATCATCTTTTTCACATAACTTAAATTTTCCACCACGAGCTTCATATTGAATTATATTAAATGGTTTTCCATTGAAATCTATATAGCAGTCATATACGTCATTTACATACATGTAATCGTCTTTGTCTATCATAGGTTTTACTTTAAACTTTTTCATATGTTCAAGAACAGCTTTACCTTCTTCAACAGTCATAGTTTCATTGAAAAGTACTTCTTTTGTTTGACAATCAACAACTTTAGAACCGTTAAAAGCAACAAGTATTCCATTATGCTCATCCATTCTTAATTCTTTAGCAAAATCTATTAAACCAGAAGTAGGTCTTCCAGAGGCAAGAACTAATATTGTTCCTTGTTCTTGTGCCTTCATTAAAGCGTACTTTGTTTTTGGTGTTATTATCTTTTCACTGTTTGTTAAAGTACCATCTACATCCATAATTATTACTTTTATTTTACTCATAATTTTCCCCCAGTGTTTTTTATTTTATTATAGCAAATAATTATTTTTTATAATAACGTTTAAATAAAAATGAAAAATTTTTTTCATTAAATAAAATATATTAAATTCAGGAAATGAAATAAATTTATCATAAATATCACTCTTAAAAAACTTCCTCGTAAATGATAATAATAAAATAAAAAATAAAAACGACATATTCAAACTTAATATAAAATAATTCTAGATAAAATTTTGGAAAACTAATATAATTATGTTATATAGTGAAAAAAGATGAATGAATATATATTATTTTTTGGTATATTTATTCAAGTTTTTTCATTGAAAAAATTTATAAATATTAAAAAACAAATTTATTTTTAACCATAGAAAACATATTAATTTTTATGTAGTTCTAAGGCAAAATAAATATAATTTTCTTATATGAAATATTTAATACTGAATTATATTAAACAAAAGTTAAATATAAAAAAATTGTAAGCAAAGATAATATATTCTTAGCTATAGAAGGAGTTTACATGGAGAATACAGATAATATTAAAAAACAAATTAAAAAAAAGAAAAAAGTTAAAAGAAAGAAAAAAGAAAATAATAAAAGCAAGTTAAAAGTAATTCCATTAGGAGGGATTGGTGAAATAGGAAAGAACTTAACAGTCTTTGAATATGAAGATGAAATTATAATAATAGACTGTGGTGCTTCCTTTCCAGATGAAAGCTTACTAGGAATAGATATTGTTATCCCAGATGTAAGTTACTTATTAAAAAATCAGGATAAAATAAAGGGTTTTTTTATAACACATGGTCATGAGGATCATATTGGTGGTCTTCCTTATATACTTAAAAAGATAAATGCCCCAATCTATGGGACAAAATTAACTTTAGCCTTAATAGAAAGCAAACTAGAAGAACACGGAATAAAAAATAAATGTAAATTAAATTTAGTTAAACCAGGTGATGTTTTAGAAAAAGGTAATTTTAAGATTGAATTTATTAGAACAAATCATAGTGTGGCAGATGCTGTTTCTATAGCTATTCATACCCCTGTGGGAATAATAGTTCATACAGGAGATTTTAAAGTTGATTATACTCCTATTGATGGACAAGTTATTGATTTAGCTAGATTTGCACAATTAGGTAATAAAGGAGTTCTTCTTTTATTAGCTGATAGTACAAATGCAACTTATCCAGGATATACAATGTCTGAAAAAATGGTGGGGGAATCCTTAAATAATTTATTTTCAAAAGCTGAAGGTAAAGGAAAAGTTATAGTGGCAACCTTTGCAACAAGTACCCATAGGGTTCAACAAATAGTAAATGCATCAATAAAAACTGGTAGAAAAATTGCTTTCAGTGGCAAAAGCATGGAAAGTATATCCGAAATAGCAATAGAATTAGGATATTTAAAAATTCCGGAAGAAATGATAATTGATTTAAAAGATATTAATGATTACCCAAGTGAAGAAATTACTATAATAACAACAGGCAGCCAAGGAGAACCAATGGCTGCTCTAACAAGAATAGCTTCAGGTACTCATAGAAATATTTATTTAGAAGAAGGAGATACTGTCATTATTTCTTCAAGTCCTATTCCAGGCAATAAAAAAGCTGTATCCAATGTAATAGATGATCTAGTAGAAAAAGGAGCAAAAGTTATCTATGGAGAAATGGAGGAAATTCATGTTTCAGGTCATGCTTGCCAGCAGGAACTTGAATTACTTCTTGCCCTAATAAGACCTAAATTCTTTATGCCGGTTCATGGTGAATATATGCATTTAATCGCCCATGGCAGAATCGCTGAAAATATGGGAATTAAAAAAGAAAATATTTTCTTATTGGAACTTGGTGATGTTTTAGAGTTATCAAAGGATGAAGCTCATGTTTCAGGTAAGGTACCTTCAGGAAGAGTTCTTATTGATGGAATTGGTGTAGGTGATGTAGGAAATATTGTTCTAAGAGATAGAAAGAACTTGTCTGAAGATGGTCTTGTTACAATAGTTATTGCAATAGATGTAGTAAATAAAATAATACTTTCAGGACCTGATATTGTAACAAGAGGTTTCGTCTATGTTAGAGAATCAGAAGGCTTAATAACTGAAATAAAAGAAATTACTGCAAGAGAGGTAGAGAAATGCCTTAAAAATAATATAACGCAATGGGCAGATATAAAAAATAACGTAAGAAAAGAAGTAACAAACTTTATTTATAAAAGAATAAAAAGAAAACCAATGATATTACCAGTTATAACAGAAATATAATTATAAAAGAGAAGATTGTTTACAATCTTCCTTTTTTTGTATTTAATAAAGTTAATTATTATGATAAACAGACTAAAATTTATCTTAAAAATTCTTAAATATATCTTAAAAGCCTTCTATTTTTATGATATTTTTAATAATATAAGTAAAGTAATTTCTCTATAAAATATATTTTTAATAATAAAGGGGGATAATATGAAAAAGAACTTTTTAAAATTTACCGCAGCATGTGCCCTTAGCATATCTTTATTTAGTGTTAATGTCCAAGCCCAAAATAAAGAAAGAGTAACTTTTGGAATTGATCTAACAGATGCTCAGGAACAGGAATTATTGAAGGAATTCGGTGTTTCTGAAGATCAAGTTACTATAGATAGAATAACAAATGAAGATATTATTGAACAATTAGGGCTCGATCCTAATGATCCATCAAATTATCAAGGTGGTTGCTATTCCTCTTCTTATGTTAAACTTACAGATAAAGGTGGAATACAAGTAAAAGCTAAAAATTTAACCGAAGTTACTGCCTTAATGCTTTCTAATGCTTTAGTTACATCTGGTATAACAAATGCAGAAGTTATGGCTAGTTCACCTTTCCCAGTTACAGGAACTTCAGCTTTATCAGGTATATTAAAAGGCTTTGAAGGTGCTAAAGGTGAGGAATTATCTTTAAAAAATAAGAAAACAGCTCAAGAAGAAATAGAAGTAACTTCTGAACTTGGAGAAAAAATAGGCTATGATGAGGCTGCAAAAGTAATTAATGATGTGAAAACACAAGTTTTAAAAGAAACTCCAAAAAATAATGAAGAAATTGCAAAAATAATCGATAATGTTACAAAAAATTATACAATTGAACTTACAGAAGAACAAAAAGAAGAAATAAAAACTCTAATGAGCAAAATTAATGAATTAGATATAGATTATGATAAAGTTAAAGACACTTTAAAAAATATAAGTAATCAAATAGCTGAAGTTTTAAAAGAATCAGGTAAGGAAATACAAGAGAGCGGTTTCTTTCAAAAACTTTTAACTGCCCTAGGAAATTTCTTTTCTAGCATTTTTGATTTCTTAAAAAAATTATTAGATAAATAAATTATATAAAGTCCAGTAAAATTTTTGCTGGACTTTATATGTTCATTAATAATAGAAGTTTTATAGGGAAAGATATTATAGTATAATTAAATAAAGAGTTTAAAATTTTAAGCTCGGGTCCTAAATAATAAGCAAAGGGGAGATATATATGGTTAATAACAAAATGAACGAAAAACTAACAAAGGATTATGAAAGCAATATTAAAGAAAAAATAGAAAATAATAACCTAGAATCCGAATGTAAAGGTTTAACAGAAGAACAAAAAGAAATGGATAAATTTTGGAACTTTGAATATTCTAATGGTAATGAATAATTATTAGAATAAATGAATTTCAAAATATAGCTTAGTCAAAAGGACGTAAATATATTTTACGTCCTTTTTATATATAGTATTCAGAACAATCTTAAAAGAAAAACATATACTATAATTGAAGTTTTAGTTCTTTTCCTTTTAAAACTTTCTACTCTCCTTAATTTCTTATTTTATATATACCAGTCACCTTTACTAAAACTTCAGTGGCTTAAATCTTAATGATTTAAGCCTTTTTTTATTTCTCTATCATTATATAAACAAGCAATGCTATAATATTTACATAATATAATACATAAGAAGGGAAGATTACAAAATGACTGAAAAAGAAAAAATGCTAAAAGGTTATCTATATAATGCTAATTATGATGAAGAATTAATTAATGAGAGAAAGAAAGCCAAAGATCTTTGTTTTGAATATAATAATTTAAGACCTTCAGATACTGCAGGTCAAAAGACTATAATTAGCAAACTTTTAGGTAAAATAAAAGGCGAGTTCTATATAAAATGTACCCCTTGTCAAAGACAGTTTAAAAAAAGACTATGAAACAGCTTCAAGAAGATGACTTCTGTATCGGACAGGAGTCATCTTTTTTAAATTCCACTGAGATCTATAGTTATTATAATAATCAATATAATCATCTATT
>Ga0134092_1001462_pt1 | contig 20625 bp, 22 predicted proteins | sample 3_6taG_FD_94454 | JGI IMG/M metagenome (GOLD analysis project Ga0134092, IMG submission 94454) | Switchgrass degrading microbial communities from high solid loading bioreactors in New Hampshire, USA - 3_6_20_6_A3 metaG | ecosystem: Engineered > Bioreactor > Semi-continuous > Anaerobic >... | reverse complement strand
TTTGTGTTTTGATTGCGCCATTGATTTGAGATACCCCGGCAAAAAAGATTGGATCGATTTGATAGAGACCCCCGGCGCGATAAAACAACTCCTCAGCAGCCATTATTGAATGTCCACCTGTGCCGAAAATATGTAACAGATTTTCTTCATCCTTCAGGCTTTCACTGATTAGTTCAGCCGCTTTTTCAATATTATCGCGCTCTTCGTTTAAAATACGTTGAAACCGTTCCGTTATCACCTGATAGTATTTGGCAAAGTTATCCATAGGCACCGCCACCTTTGCTGAAGTTTGCCCTGCTTTTATTGGTATTTCGCTATGGTCTCCTTATCAACCAGCGATGCAGAATCTTCATCTAAGAAAATCACGGTATTCGGGTGATTTCTAAGAATCGTTGCAGGATAAAGATTTTGAACTTCATTTTCTAATGTCCACTTAATGGCTTGTGCTTTTCGTTTGTCAGGCACACACGAGAGAATCACTTGGCTTTGCATAATTTGATAAACACTCATGCTTACTGCTTGTTTAGGTACTTCATCAATGGATGCAAACCAACCTTCATTCATTTGCTGCGCTTTACAGGTTTCGGCCAAATCAACAACGATATATGCTTCTACTGTGCTAAAATCAGCCGGAGGATCATTAAAGGCGATATGTGAATTTTCTCCGATGCCGACCAATGCCAAATCTACCGGCTCTTTTCGAATTTCCCGGGTCAGTTTCTCAATATTTTCTTTGATATCTCCTTCAGTTTCTACCAGATGGACTTTGCCCGGATGAACAATATTGATGAACCGTTCCTCCAAATACTTGCGAAAACTTGCCGGATGTGTTTTTTCCAACCCGACATATTCATCCAGGTGGAACATTTCAACTTTATCCCAATCCACATCTTGCTTTACCAATTCTTTTAAGGTATCAAGTTGTGAAGCGCCAGTCGAAAGAACCAATCTGGCATTGCCTTTCTCCCGAATAGCCTGATTAAGAATTTCTGCTGCAAATACCGCTGCATTTTTTCCCAATTCAACAGAGTCCTTAAACACCTTTACCTTCATCGCTTATTACTCCTTTATTAATAGTTATCGAAATAGGTAACGTTATCTATTTATAATTATAGTATTAATGTGTTTATTTGTCTATATATAAATTTTATTTATTGTTAACGTTATCATTTCTAATAATTTTCATTCATCCAAGATGAACTACTTTTCTTCGAATAGTCAAAAAAAATAACCACCATATCTTTCATATAGCGGTTATCTTTAATCCACTAATTCTTTTCTGAAGGCACTCTTGGGAATATGCTGATACAGAACAGGGACATTGGAGATATCCTAATCCGCTAAAAACTTTACAACGCGGACAATTTCATGGTTATCCATTTCCTTCACTGCGCTTTAACTTAACCTGTTCATCGATCCATTGATAAACATTGGACATTTCCGCTTCATAATGGTCATGGATCTCGAAAAACGGCACTTTATTCCGTTCACATCTAGTTTTAAGCTGCGTATGAAGCTTAATAAAGTTTTCCGGGTTTATATAATCATCCTTTTTCCGTTGCTCGATGGCGCTAATATACCCAAGGATACCGGCATCAAAGTGTTTATCGATATAATCCTTTGAAAACCCGATATACAAAGGGGTGATTTCCTTTAAATACTTCGGTTCAAAGTCTTTTATATATTCCGGCGGCAGATAACATCCTTCAATGATGATGTTTTGCTTATTTTCAATATTCGTCATGATAATGCCTTTAACCACCGGCCACAGTTTCTCGGCAATCTGATCATCTCCGTCTGTGGCGGAAAAATCGCAATACCTATTCCCGCGAATCAATCCCATTTTTAAATGATCGATGGATAAGTAAGGGATATGATATTTTTCAAGCAATTTTTGAGCCATCACCGTTTTTCCGGTACAGCTCACCCCGCCGATTAAAATAACCATCTTTTCACAACCTCTTTACTTCTCACCAGTGATAATCCACCGACCCCGTTCGTCCAACGTCACATCTAATTTTGAATACCTGCTAAATATACGATCTACTTCCTGCTTTGAATAAAAGGAATGGGGCAATCCCTTTTCCGGGCCAATCAAAGGAATATATGTCCCATCTTCGAGCTTCTCGTGTTTGGACATCATGGCCCATTTTCGGATACAATCATCGCTCGGCAAGGATATAAATATTTTTCCTTTTACCACCAATGCATTATAAATCTTGTCCAAAAGACCGAGAACTTGGGACTTTCTGCCATGGTGCAACGTCGCATGGGATATGATCATATCATAATAATTTTCAGGATACTGATATTCATACATATCAGCCAGGATAATATCGTCTTCCTTCCCAAGCAACTCCCGGGTCATAGCAATGGCTGACTCGCTCGAATCCAATCCTGAGGTTTGAAAACCTTTCAACTGAAGGAATTTCAGGTATTTCCCCTGGCCGCATCCGATATCCAAGGCCCGTTTGACCGGAAAATCCGATTTCTCGGCCAATGAAAGAAAAAGCGGATGAAGATCATCCGGAATGGTGCCCCAGGCAGGCCCGCCAGCAAGGTATTCTTTGTATATAGAATCCCATATAGTATTTAACATCCTTTTTCACGCTTCCATTATATTTTAAAACGATCTCATATCGATGCATGACTTTCTATTCTTTCGGAGCAGGCTTTTTTATTGTCCATGTTGCTATCAAATCAGGATTTGTAACAACCTCACCAGTAGATCAAAACCGGTATTCACCAGGAGGAGCCACTTGAATTGCACTTAAGTCCGGAGGTAATATATACTCTTCATTCGTACCACTTAACCTCACTACAACCCCTTCATGAATATTTATCCGAATGATATCGCCATGCATTTGCCGCTGTTCAATGAGATTTTCTTCATGATCTAAGATGGTTATCCCAATAATAAGATGTTTATGTAATAAAGAATTAATTTTTCTTTCATCAAGTCCATTCATCAGTTTTTCATCTCTCATCATTTACTTGGTTATCTTAACCCTACGATGAAAATGAAATTCTCCTCGATTATACCTTGTCCTTAATTAAGTGTCCCCTTGCTTCGTTCCAATCCACTAAAAGATTATAGCGTTCCGTTTTAAAAAGTAAAACACAATAATTGGGATCTTCCGGCCCGCTGAAATGATTAATTAAACCTTCATACCACATTTCCTTTTTTACCTCGGGATCAGTCAATACTTCAATTGTACCAACCAGCGTAATATTATAATCATCAGCATTAAAACAGACACTAGCATGGTTGCATTTACTTATCCGGTTGGTTTTTGGGCTGCCCAATCCGGTACAGAAGGTAATCCAGTTGATACCATCGGCTTTTGAGGCAGTTATTGTGGATACTGTTGGATATCCATCCATATCGATTAGAGCTAATACGCAATAGGTTCCCATTCCTGTATTTCTTTCCACAATTTCTCCTGCTTTAATAAGGATATCTTGATTCATTTTTACCTCCGCTTATTAATTTTATCAAAAATGATTCTATCGCCTGGAATCGTTATCAAATCGAAGCTGTTTACTGTCCATTGGATGGTAGAAAGTTATGGATAATGGATGACTAATACTTGATACCCAAAGCATTCGGACAAATCTTTCGACATAATGAACATTTTTTAAGATAATACCCTTTCTCATTTTGAAAAATAGAAATAGGCCGGCATAATTCCTGATTCACAGTTTTTCCATCTAACGCCTTTTGAGGACATGAATCAATACATAAATTGCAATTGGACAAACACCCTTCATAATCTGCTATCGGATCTTCTTCAAGTTCAATATTGACAAGAACCGCACCCATTTGAATCATATTTCCATAATCTTTGTTGATTAACAGTGTATTTTTCCCCAATACACCCAAACCTGCCAAATAACCCGAATGTCTCAGTGACAAAATGGCTCTCCCATATGATCTCTCCGATTCCCAATGTTCATAGGGATCATCCGAAGGAATAGGTACTGCTTTTATTCCTTCTTTTTCTAATTCAAGTGCAAGGTACATTCCCAATTTATCAACTTCCTGGATTATGATGGTATTGATATGAGTATAGGGCACACAGCTTTCTGCGAATATTGGTTCAGAAGGCATCTTTTTGGCAAATACAATGATGGATTTACATTTGCTATAAATATCCGTTGGCCTAAATCCTTCCTGGGCATGGAGAAACCGTTTTTCCGATGCAATTCCGCAAAGGTCTGCCCCAAGTTTTTTGGCTAGAATTTTTATCTCTTTTGAATCCACAACCGGTTCACCTCCAATTCTTCATAACACCAGTCCGCCAACTGCTGCCAATCAGGTTGCGTATCGTATCTTCGATAGGCCTATCATCTCAGGCAAGACTGGCAACTGTCTTAGATACGTTTCTTCCGATTTTTTTTAGCAATCAGGTTGTTAATGGTTGACAAGATAATTTGAAGAGTCTTTCAAGCTATGACAATCAATTGCTCCGTCTTAAAGTAGCCGACTTAGTGAAGATCCAAGTTTTATTCTTCTTCCAATCTTCTGTATACCGCTTGAAAATAGTCTTCACCAGTTCTTCTTTATATTTAATTCAAACAGCGATACTGTTCTGCCTTCGATACTTGAAGGAGATTCTTTAATATATTCAGCCCCTACCTTATCATAGAATCCTTTGGGGTCGGAAAAAATTAAAATCTTTTCAATCCCAAGTTCTTTACCGGTTTTATAGACATCTTTTATTAACTGCGTTCCTATTCCTTTTCCTATATATTCCGGACGAACAAACAGATGCTCTAACCAATACCCTTCCATGACGAAAACTTTCCCGGACCATAAATCGTTTTTAACGAGCGAATAATAACCCAGGATCTGACTATCATCACCTTCAGCGACCTTAACAAGGTGTTTCTGAATAATGGTTAATTCATCTTTCCAGACCTCATAATATTCTTCAGGATAATTCCAGTAACACTTTGAAGCAAATGAGATATCAGTCAGTACACCACTTTCTTCAGGAGATGCTTTTCGTATGATTACTCTCATATTTAATCTCCCTATTTTATGGCGGTAATATGACCTAATATAGAAGGGGAAAGGTTAGGTTTAGTTTTTTTCAGAATTCTTCTGTTCCGACTTAATCCATAATACCGTTTCAAAGAATATATCTAAATATTATGTATATCGCTGGTGATGTCAAAAACTTCAGAAACTGGCGCATCCTTTTCTTTTAATTTCTGTAACGTTCGATCCTTAAACAACTTTGTTCCATATTCGACCCCTTCAGGGCAGACTTCTTTCCATGAATTTATGACTCTTTCACAATTACCGCCTCTCATTAGTTCGTAGACAGTGTGGATGGCCATTTGAATTCTTTGCAAATCTTCAAAGGGACCAGTAATATTGATCTTTCGAACGGCAAAATATTTACTTTTATCATTCAGCTCAGTACCGCCGGCATACGGATCCCGGGCGCAAAAATCACTCTTCAACTTGCATCCCCTCATTTAAATAAGAAAAAACGATTCCTCACCCGGAATCGTTTAGAAATCAAAGGTTTTTATTATCAGCAGGGTGTGGTATCAACAATTAAACTACCACACTCTTACATTTTTTCCTGCCAATTTATTGAAATAATCAATTGTTACTTGCAATAATTGAATGGATAATCGTCATTGCACTGTCAATTCCGTTCAACTCAGGAATAACGGTCCCGTTTTTTCCTGCGGGATGCCCGTGTCCAACGATCTTTAGCTGACTTCTAAAGTCTTTCCCCAGGCTAATCTTACCCTCCCATAAAAGCGAAGGCTGTCCTGACACTGAGTTATAATGGGGATGATCCTTTGGCAGTTTATCTTGGTAAACTTCATTAAAATCAAAAGAGTTATTCACTTCGACTTTTAACAGATAATCTCCATCTTTAATATCCTTTGGAACAATCCATGTTTTAACGAATGAACTTTTTTCAGTAGCTCCTGTGACTGCATCCGGAAGGGGATTTTTACGGTCTGGCATATAGAGCCCGTCGGCATACTTGACGCCGCGCTTATGTGACCATATAGGCAACGCCTCAGGCCGCCTGACACTACCCCAGCTGGATTTGGCGCTCTTATGAGTTACAAAGATGGTGTCAATATATTTTCCGTTTTCATCCTCCAACCAGATAGCCATCTGGGGCGTAATTTGAATTTTAACCAATCCCATTTTGTGTTGATGGTTATAGTTTTTTCCTGCTTTAATGTCAATCACAATCTTACGCTGATTATTGGCTGAAACTCCAAGGCAATGAATAACGGTTATGACAACAGCCATCGATAGGATGATTAACCCCTTTTTCCCCATTGCTGATTCTCCTTTTTTCGATATAGCCTAATCTTTAAAAATTTTAATCGCATCCGAAACAATTTGGCCATCTTCCAAATAGGCTTTAGCTACAAGTACATATTCGCCTTTTCCGAGTTTCTTATCCAGCCTGATGATTCCCGGTTCTCCCCCATGTTCATAGATTAATTTGTTATTACTGTATAACTTAAACGTTTTCACCTTTTGATCAGAGATAATATTGCAAAAGAATTGAATGGGGCTATTCTTTGAATATACGGATTGGTCCACAGGGCTTTCAATTTCAAGCTTTGGACTTTCTACAAGTTGTTCCACACTTTCTTTGAAGCCATAAAATGAATACCTGTCTAACTGCACAACAATAATTCCATTCTCCGGTATTGTCACGTCTTTTCCTACTAAGAAACCCAATAGCAATAACGGAATATTATAACCGCCCTTCATCTGATATTGTAAATCAACTTCGTGGGAACCTGCTTCTGTAATAATGGAATTGATCTCTATTTCGATCAATCCGGTCCTACCTAAAAAATTAGCCTTTTTACTTTTTGTAACGACACCTTTGGCAATTGAACCATAGGGAATAACTACATTATTCTGTTTATTGTAGACGCTGCGGATCACTTTCATCTCGACCTGTTCGCCTACAGTGACCGTCTTTGAAGACATGAACTCCATTACTCTCAAATATAACGGAACAGTCTCCTGATAATACGTATCTTTTCCTTCTTCAACAGCAAGAACGTAATTGGATACACCGATCACCAGCATTAAAATTATGAACATGAGCAAAAACCTTAAACTCTTATTCCCCATTAGTTTAATCCTCCTTTTCCCCATTTTTTAATGCTCTTGTCATAAAATCAAACAAACAGACGATCAGCTCTTCAGTAGTTTTGTTATAAACTCCGGTGAAGTAAATAGACTTATTGACCAGTAAGTTTCCAATGCCCATCATGTTGGCATATAAAATAAACGCAGTTTCGACTATCTTAATATCAGCACGAATACTCCCATCCTTCACACCGTCTTCCAGCAAATTCATTAGAAGTGTAAACAAAAATTCACCCTCATCAGATAATCTGTTGCCTGACTTAAATTGGTCAAATTCATCTTCGCTGAAATGGTGATTGGTTATGATTTTAAAATAATCAGGATATGCCTGAATAAACTCCAGATACGCTTCGCCGAATAATTTCAGTTTTTTAAAGCCGTTTAGCCGGGTTCCGCTTTGCAATTTACGCTCACTTATCCCGTTCAAGACTTGAAAAGCCCGGTTAATAATGGCTTGATAGAGTTGTTCTTTGCTTTTAAAGTAGATATATATCGTTCGTTTGCTGTATTCGGCTTCTTTGGCAATTTCATCCATAGAAGCATTATGAAACCCTTTGCTAAAAAACACTCTTTCTGCAGCATCGATAATATCTTCTCTGCGAACCTCTTTAACTTTGCTCGAACGTTCCAATGTTCCCATGATATTTCTTTCCTTCATTTCCTTTATTTTCTAGTTTGGACGATTTGATCATAACCTAATAAAGTAAACTTGTCAAGTAATTTTTTACACTATCAGTTTACTTTTTTATAGCAAACAAAAAATCTTCATCAAGGGCATTTCCCTGATTGAGCTTCTGAGTTCCATCTTCGACCTGACTTATTTTTGAAGGCCTATGCTCTACTTTCAATGGACTGCCAAAAAATAATAATACTTTGCTGTCCAAAACCAATCCACTCAAACCCCAATGAAAAAACAATAGATGGTTATTGAGCCGAAAGATAATTTAGATATTCCTTTATCACATGTTCTTCTATTTCCAGTATACTGTCATCGATTAAAAAATCGTCCCAGCCTGTCTTCTTATTTTTTCTTACCTTAATCATTTGCTGGAGTCTATCTGGTTCATCCGGGACAATATGAACTTTGGAAATGGGAATAGAATATACAATTTTATCTTTATCAATAAAATAAGCTATCATCATAGAATTAACCTTGGAGGTAACATATAAGGGATGAAATAATAATCCTAAGATTTCCTTTTTTCCGTCATTATTGATATCTTCCAATGCAATGCCAATATCGATTTTTCCTGATTCATCTATGGCCCCAATTTCTTTGAATTCATCCTGATGATAGGTTTTAATCAATTCTCTTTCTTTCGAAAAAGAATTAAAAGTGAACAGAATCCGTTTTTCAATCGTAACATGGGATGAAATATAGAGTAGTAAAAATGAAATAGAAAGGATTAACAGGTTAAAAAATAATATTCGTATTTTCATTGCTTCCTCCATAATCAAGTGACTGATTACATTGTATTCAAAGGATAAAAAAACAGTTCTTCAGCAGAACCGTTAGAAATCAATGTTGCTTTATTGTCTTGAACATGATCAATATTGTAAATCTTTCCACATATTCACATCTTTTCCTTTGAATTTGTTAATAAATCAGTTTCTTGAAACAGTAAAGATGGTTATCTAGTTGACACAAATATTCAAGGGCCGCCAAGCTGGCAGCCCTCGAGGTTTTAGTTACTAACTTGATTGAGAATATCTCTAAGCTCAACTTCCGGATGATGATACCGTTTACGTGCCACTGTTTTCTTTCCAAATTGTATCGCCTGCTGAGAACACCATTGCAAACAGGCCAAGCATTGTTCGCAACGGCCTTTCCATGCCGGTTTTTCATTATTCAGAGCAATATTGGCAACAGGGCAAACCTTTTGGCATACTCCGCATTGATTGCATTTCTCATCAACCCAAAAATCTTTATCCATTCCATGAATGTGTTTTACTGAGAGATTGTAAAACACATTGGAAAAGATAAAGTTGATAAGTGCATTGTTGGTTTCTTTTTTCCCTTCCTTGTTGGCCTTGATATATTCCGCGATGATTTTGCACTTTTTATTCCACTTATCAAACAATTTCTTTTGCCGTTCTTCAGCAACCGCTCCATAAAGCGGTGTGTAATTGCCGGGCATATGCACAGCAAAACCTGCTGCCAGCTTTCCGCCATATTGCTCCAATGTTTTCTCAAATATATGGATGGTAGCTGCCGGCATACCTCCATAGGTTACAATGGCATAAAGGGGTTTTTCGTTAAGGTTTTCAATGCTTTTTACGAACCTTTCGATAATCAGCGGAATTCCCCACATATACACAGGGAATACGATCACTGCGACATTAGCGTTAATTTTGATCGTTCCTTGGCTTAATGCTTTTGGAATCGAAATAAGCTCTCCGTCGATTTCGCGGGCGATATCCTTTGCCACTTTCAACGAATTCCCGGTGCCTGTAAAATAATAAACTTCCGCTTTCATAACTATTCCCCCTTGGATTTTATTATATATATTGGAATATATATACAATAATTTCATCCACAAATCAACTAAAATTATCTTGGACTTTGCAATGATAATGATATTTTCATCATTGTTACAGTACAATTGTTAAAATAAAAAAAACGATTCCTTCACTCGGAACCGTTTTCAATAAAACCACATCTGTTCATTCCCTTAGTCCTCAATGATATCTCGTGCAGCCTGTGACAGAAAAGGCCTTACTTTAAAAAGTCTTTATATAACAAACTGGGCTGAATTCCCTGATTATTTTGGTATTTCCCGCTTGAATAAGGCTCGTAATCGCCTTCAATCGTATGGTAATAAATCTGACAGATCTCAACATTGGGATAGATCCTGATAGGACGGACACAGTGAATCTCCAATGTCCAATACCCGCTAAACCCTACATCTCCGAACCCGGCCGTAACATGAATGAACAACCCCAAACGGCCAATGGACGACCGGCCTTCTAACATGGGAACATACTTATCTGTTTTGGTATACTCCAATGTTCTCCCCAAGTATAACTCGCCCGGTTTTAAAACCAGCCCGTCTTCGGGAATAATAATTTTTTTCGTTTTGTTTGGTTTTTTCATGTCTAAAACGTCTTCATCATAGACCAACAGTTCATTGTGAAGCCGCAGGTTATAACTGTTCGGATTAAGCAGCTTTTCATCAAAGGGCTCAATGTAAATCTCTTTTCCCAATCGGTTTCTAATTTCTTTTCCGGATAAGATCATAACATTCACTCCGTTCGTTTTTAACTTTCGAATAATTCATCCTTGAAATAAACTATACTTTTTCATTGAGGCTCACTCTACGAATTTAATTTACGAATCAAGTGTTCAAATCCTCTACTATTTCACCAAAATATCCTGAAATTTTTTGAATCCACCTGATTCGATCCTCAAATATTAGCAATTCCTCCCTTTATAGCTCTTATTCCGCATAATTCCCGTTCTATGAGAATCATTATAGGATCCATGTCCCTGGACATTATCACTATCTTCTAATCCCTATTTCATGTAAATAATACAAACAAAAAGCTACTCCATTAATACTATTTTTTCACAATTCTGCATTACACATTTTTTATTACTTTCTCCCCCACGGGATTGTAATAATAAATCTTTTCGGATATGAACATCATTCATATTTTTCCAGTTTTCTGGGGTTTCTATTTTTTTATGCTATTCCATGATTGTATTTAATCCATTCATCAATTGCCCAAATTTGTCCACATACTTTGCACTTATACAAGGTTAAAGAAACCTCCATTTCAATAATGTTGAAATAAGAACATCAGACAAATCCAGTCGATACAAGTAATTGGGGTACTTTTCACACTCACAATTCATTTTCAACCACATTTTTAAATTTTTTTGCCGTACTCATTGAGTCCTGATATTGTGTTTCTCAATGAGTAAACATATTGGCTATCCGTTTCGCTTACATCCCAAGGCTTGTTGCTTTATCAATGGAAACTCCAATGTAAAAACCTAAATAAATGGAGAGATTTTTCTTGGATTATCATTTTGATTTTTTCAATTCCAATAACTATATGAATGAGATTTCCCTATTCATTTTTATCCTCTAAATACATCGTCTCACAAAGCCACTTCCCAGTTTTGGTCCTGAAGATTTTATTGTAAACAGACTGTATTGCCTCCGGCCTCATGGCACCTTCATACATATTCACCAGAAAGTCGGCTTCCACCAGGATTTGATAATCCAAACCGTCAATTTCCGTATAAGTATGATGATGACCGACCAGGTAACAAACTCTGTCCATAACTTCCTTTGAGCAATCCAATTCTTTAAGCATATCAGCAGCGACGATTGGCCCTTCGGACTCCTGATACTTTCCATTGGCCGAACCGTACTTTTCCTCGGAAACTTTGATTCCAATATCATGAACGATCGCCGCAATCTCTAGAATATTCAGCGTACTTTCATCAAGCTTTTCAGATATTCCTATAAACCGCGCAAAGCTGTGCACTTTCATAAAATGTTGGATTCGCTTCGGATCGCCGGAATAATAGGTTATCATCTTTTGAATGAGTTGTTCTTTATTCATCATGCTACCTCACTTGCTTTTAACGGCTAAAACCACACTCTTCGCATCCTCTACTCATCATATAAGACTTACTGAACTACCTTTTAGTTGTAATATTTCATGTTGATCCTTGATAACCAAACTATAAAGTTCTCTTGAATGAATTCTTTCTAACTCACTTAGTCTCATCTTGACATTAATAGATTAGAATTAAATAAAAAACGATTCCTCACCCGGAATCGTCTTGGAAATCGAAATTATCAGCTGCCCTTAGGGTGGTATCTGATAACATTAATTTCCACACACAGGGAGCTTTTCCTTCAGGTTTTGAAATGAAATTGGCCGCTTTGCATATGGCTATGAACCGGCTACGGGACTACCGACTCTGCGCTGCAACCAGAGGAGGTTATGCCCCGGATCATCCGCTACCCTCCGGCCAAGGGACTCAATCCTCTTGGAAATGCAGCCCCGGCAGTCGGCAGCTTCCTCACCCAGGCAGATCTTATTGGGATAAATCTGATAATCCGGCCGGTATTTTCTGGGGGTCAGATTGGGCATCACCACATTGGCTCCAGCCTGAAGAGCTGCCTCCCGCCCGAACGGATCGATGCTTCCCAACGCAGTGGTGGCCGGGATAAGGGCATAAGGCAAGGCCAGCCGGGTGAGTGCTACCATCAGGCAGGTCAGTTCCACAGTCCCGCCAGCTTCCCGTCCCAAGGGAGTATCGGGATGCGGAATAAAAGGGCCGATCCCCACCATCTCCGCATCCAACGCTAAAGCGAGTTCCAGATCCGCATATAAAGTTCGGGTGTCCTGTCCGGGCAGCCCCACCATAAAACCGGTCCCCACTTGATAATCCAGTTGTTTAAGGATTTTCAGCAAAGCGACGCGCTGCTCCAGGCTTTGGCCGGGATGAAGCCGCTGGTATAAGGCCGGATCCGCCGTTTCATGCCGCATCAGATACCGTTCAGCCCCGGCTTTACGCCAAAGTTCATATTCCCAAGGCTCCCGCTCGCCAATGCTTAAGGTGACTACCAGGCCGAGGCCTTTAATATCCCGGATCACGGCTGCAATGGTCTCAGCGGTGTACGCCGGATCTTCACCGGATTGAAGCACCACCGTACGATAGCCGAGACTGGCACCATGCTCTGCGGCAGCGATGATCTCCTCCGGGGTCATCCGGTACCGGGCAACTTTCCGGTTACCCCGGCGCAAACCGCAGTAAAGGCAGTTATTCCGGCAATAGTTGGAGAACTCAATCAGCCCCCGGAGATGAACCTTATCGCCAACTGTCCTCGATCGTAACCGGTCGGCATCGGCCAGAACCTGTCGGGCTTCTTCTCCGCCTGGATTGGCCAATAACCGTAAGATTCGGTTCTGATCGTTCAAATCTATCCTGCTATATGAAGCTCCAAGATCATTCGGGCTTTTTCCCATCTCTCCGCTCCTTTAACCTTTCTTAGCCATCGTCGCCCGGGCGCTGACGCCGTTGATATTCCCCAACCTTCCGGTGAGGGTATTGATCTCATCCTCAGAACCGTCCACGATTAAAGCGATCACTCCCACCTGCCGCTCCCGGTGGGGAATCCCCATCCTGCCCACCACAATCCGGTTAAACTCGCTGATCAAACCGTTCACACGTTCCTGTATCTCCTGTGGCCGCTCTAAAATAATGGCAATGACCCCTAAACGTTTCTCCGTATTCATCAAATACCTCCAGAACATTTGATTAGATTTAAAATGTTCTTCCCGTTATTTCAAATTCCTCGTTCAATAAAGGTTTCAACTCCGGAAAAGGTTCCAGGGCTCTCGGAAAGATCCCCTGCACATATGCAATGAACACTCCATAATTGACAATGGGTATCCCTTGCTCCTTAGCCGATGCCACCCGATATCTCATCTCCCTCCGGTTAAGCATACAGCCGCCGCAATGGATCACCAGACGGTACTTGGATAAATCCTGCGGCAAACTGAAGCCGCTAGCCCATTCAAACGAAAGTTCCCCACCGACCTTTTGCCGGAGCCACCTTGGAATCTTTACCGTTCCAATATCATCACACTGCCGGTGATGAGTACATCCTTCGGCTATCAGTACCTTGTCGCCGGGCCGAAGGCTTTCTACGACCTTGACTCCCCGAACCAACTCCGGCAGATCGCCTTTGAAACGGGCGAATAAAATCGAAAAAGAAGTCAAGGGAATTTCCTGCGGCGTATCAGCGGTAACTTTCAAAAATACCTGTGAGTCGGTGATGACCAGCGCCGGTTTCTTCCCCAAACGCTCTAAGGTTGCTTTGAGCTCATATTCTTTGGTCATGACGGCAATAGCATCACGTTCCAGGACATCCCGGATCACCTGCTGTTGAGGGAGGATCAGACGGCCTTTGGGAGCGGCTTTATCTATCGGGATCACCAACACCACAAAATCACCGGGATGGATCAGGTCCCCTACTAAAAACAACTCCGGTTCAAGATTAACTGCTTGGCGGGACAGAGCCTTTTTCAATTCGTTGATCCCTGCGCCATTTCGGGCCGATACCTCAATCAGTTCCATTCCTAATTCCTTCTGCCACTTTTGGCATTGGGCCCGGTTATACCCAGCCATATCGGTCTTGGTGATGACCCCGGCGACCGGTATTTTCCGGGCCTGGATCTTACGGAGCAATTGAGTTTCGAAATCGGTGACCCCGATAGTACCGTCAACAACCAGGATCGCCAGATCCGTCCGGTTTAACATCTGGTATGACCGTTCCACCCTAAGCTCCCCCAAAGGCCCTTCATCATCCAAACCGGCTGTGTCAATCAAATTGACCGGGCCTAAAGGCAACAACTCCATAGCCTTCATCACCGGATCGGTGGTGGTTCCAGGTTCATCGGAGACCAAAGCCACGGCCTGATTGGTCAGGGCATTGATTAAGCTGGATTTTCCGGCGTTCCGCCGGCCGAAGATAGCAATCTGCAGCCGTAACGCATTGGGAGTTTCATTTAAAGTGGTCATCGTAACCTCCAGAAAATTAAATCAAAAGGTAAGAATGGACTTTACCTCCGGCCGGGAATACCCGGTTTAGTCAACTGATAGGGATCGAGGATTCTTTCAAGCTCTGCAGCGTTGAATAATCCGGCCTCCAGTGCCGTTTGTCGTATGGTCTTTCCACTGGATTGTGCTTGCTGGGCGAGTAAAGCTGCCCCCTGATAGCCCAGATATGGAGATAATGCCGTCGCATAAACTGTGCTCTCCTCCAAAATTTCCTTACACCGTTCCGGATTCGCAGTTATTCCGGTAATACAGCGTTTCACAAATAAGGTGACCGCTTTGGCCAACAGCTCCAATGAGTTAAAAAGATTATCGGCGATCAATGGTAACATCGGGTTAAGCTCAAATTCTCCGGCGTGTGCCCCCATGGTAACCGCCAGATCATTAGCGATCACTTGAAAGGCAGCCTGACGCACTGCTTCCGGGATAACCGGATTGACCTTGCCAGGCATGATCGACGAACCGGCCTGAACCGGCGGAAGCTGTATCTCTCCCAGGCCCGCCCTGGGCCCGGAAGCCATCCACCGTAAATCATTGGCGATCTTCGCGAGGTTCACCGCTGCCGCCTTCAACATCCCGGAGACTTCCACCAGAACATCCTGGTTTTGGGTGGCGTCCATTAAATATTCAGATCGGGCCAGCCCCAACCCGGTAATTTGCCGGAGTTCATCCATGACCCGGTAAAGATAACCCGGTGCAGCATTGAGTCCGGTTCCTACAGCGGTACCGCCCAGGTTAATCTGGCGGAGCCGTTCTTCCGCTTTGTAAATCCGCCACCTGTCTCTCGCCACAGCCTGAGCGTAGGCGCCGAACTCCTGGCCCAACATGACCGGGAGGGCATCCTGAAGCTCGGTACGTCCCATCTTGATGAACCCGGCAAACTCTTCCTCTTTTTCCTGCAAAGCTTCTTGGAGTTGGGCAAAGCCTTCACTCACCGGCTTCAATAGCCGCAACGCCGCAATCCGTACGGCAGTTGGAAAAACGTCATTCGTAGATTGGCTCAAGTTCACATGATCCAGAGGGTTCACCAGCTGGTAATCTCCTTTTTGGCCGCCCAGCAACTCGATGGCCCGGTTGGCGATGACTTCGTTGGTATTCATATTGACCGAAGTCCCTGCTCCTCCCTGTAAAACATCGGTTATGAACTGATCGTGCCACCGGCCGGCGATGATCTCGTCACAGGCCGTGACAATCGCCTTAACCAGTGAAGCATCTAAAATACCGGCTGCCTCATTGGCTAATGCAGCTGCTTTTTTAACTTCCGCCATCGCCCGGATCAACTCCGGATGCCAACAGCGGCCGCTTAAGTCAAAATTCTCCCTGGCCCGCAGGGAATGGATGCCGTAATAAGCATCTGCCGGGATTTGGCGTTCGCCCAATAGATCATGTTCCGTACGGTAACTCATTTCTAGACTCCTCATTAAAGATATTGATCCCGTTGGCCCGTTTCCAATTTTCTTAAAGCCTCCTCAACGAAGGCCCTAGTCTTCCCATCCTCAATCTCTGCCAGGTATTTATCGATTACTGCTTCTCCTGCTTGCCGCGTTTCCGGACTAGCATAATCCAGCAAATACTCCTTCAAGGTGCAAATGGCATTAGGCATACAGAAATTCCGGACAAAGCTGGACTTAGCCAATCCCATGAAATGCTCCCCGGTCCTTCCCTTCCGGTAACAAGCGGTACACAGTGAAGGAATATTCCCAGACAGGCAAGTTTCACGGATCACCTCATCCAGGGAACGGGTATCCCCCAGTTGAAACTGTTCCTTATCGGGCATGGCATTGGTGGCTTCCTGGTAGCCGCCGACCCCGATCCGGCTTCCCGCATCAATCTGGGAAATTCCAAGTGAAATCACTTCTCTCCGGACTTGAGCACTTTCCCTGGCAGTCAGGATCATCCCGGTATATGGAATGGACAGCCGGATAACGGCCACCAACTTTTTAAAATCAGCGTCATTCACTGCATACTCCGGACGGGATGCATAGGGCGTATTTAATGCCGGTTGAATCCGGGGAAAGGAGATGGTATGGGGGCCTATCCCGTTATACTTCTCTTCCAGATGGATCGTATGATACAACAACCCCATGGCCTCAAACCGCCAGTCATAGAGTCCGAAAAGAACCCCAAGCCCCACATCGTCTACACCGACGTCCAAAGCCCGATCATGGCAGTACAGCCGCCAGCGGTAATGACCTTTAATGGTATTCGCCGGATGGAGTTTACGATAGGTTTCATGATGGTAAGTCTCCTGAAACACCTGATAAGTCCCGATGCCCGCTTCTTTAAGCTGACGCAGTTCATCCCGGGACAAAGGAGCACAGTTGATATTGGCCCGCCGGATCTCCCCCCGGCCACTCCTGACGCTATAGACCTGCCGCACGGTTTCACAAATATACGCGATATCAGTCTCTGGCGACTCGCCGTACACCAGGACGGTCCGTTTTTGTCCCTCACCGATCATCAGCTCCACCTGGTGTCGAAGTTCCTCCATAGTTAAGGTTTTTCGTTTGATGGCATGATTGGAACTGCGGTAACCGCAGTAAAGGCAGTCATTGGCACATTTATCGCTAATATAAAGGGGAGCGAAGAAAACGATCCGGTCGCCGTAAACTTCCCGCTTCAAACGGTTAGCCAAGGCATACATCTCTGCAATGGTTTCTTCGTCCCGGTTTTGAATTAAAATGGCCATCTCCTCCGGTTCCAACCGTGTTTGGGAGGCTGCTTTTTCCAAAACCCTACGAACATCTTTTGGTTTGGGATTTGCCCATTTGTTTAATTGGTCCCAAATCAATGCGTCATCGATAAAGTCCCGTTCCATGTTGTCGTATTCTGCAAAGTCCTGCCGGTATTTCTCCAAAAAGTTCAACGCCACACCTCCTACGCCAATATAAAAACCCTTTTTTGAGAATGGAGAACACTCTCAAAAAAGGGTCTGAAAAGACACTTTTTCGCCTCTAATGCCCATGCTCTCCAGCCTCAGACTGCTCTTCAGCTTCAGAACAACTTCAAACTATGTATGATGGAAGGTTCATCATCCATGACCTTTCCAGTCACAGATCACAAACCTTTATTTCTATTTTATACCACATTGTGATAAAAAGTACAATGTCAAAAATGTTAAACTTTACCATTTTGCTAAGCTGAGTTTTTTCACAATACGGCATGCCATTCACTTTTCACTCATAAGATCAACTGTAGCCTTTAATCCAAGATTTTAGCAGGATTACCCAAGGAAGATGAGGGGGGCATTATTCGCTAACTGCCCATGAAGTTAGCATCACCAACTCACAGATTTTGTGCTTAGGTTAGTCCAAAAGGATTTTTTGCAATTTCAAACTTGAAAAACCTCCGATTCATTTTGCCACCGTTTTTCACGGTGTGCAAATTATATTGATAAAAAAGGAGGGGTCTCATGATAACGTTTCTACTATCTCTCGCTTTACTGGTGGTAGGTTATTTTACCTATGGAGTTTTTGTCGAAAAAATATTCAAACCGGATGACTTAAAAATCACTCCGGCCATGGCCGTCACAGACGGTGTCGATTATGTTCCTTTAGGTTGGAAAAAGATCTTTCTGATTCAACTGCTGAATATTGCTGGACTGGGGCCTATTTTCGGTGCAATAGCCGGTGCTCTCTGGGGCCCGGTAGCTTTTTTATGGATCGTCTTCGGAAGTATTTTCGCCGGTGCAGTCCATGATTATTTTTCCGGCATGCTCTCAGTCCGGAACAACGGCGCCAGTATCTCGGAGATAGTCGGAAAATACCTGGGCCCGACGATGAAAATAGTGATGATCGCTTTCTCCGTTATTTTATTGATTTTAGTAGGGACCGTATTCATGACTGGCCCGGCCAAACTGTTGGCCAGTCTTACCCCGAAATCACTGGATACTAACTTTTGGCTGATTCTCATCCTCATTTATTACTTTTTAGCGACTATCCTTCCCATCGACAAGATCATCGGCCGGATTTATCCGCTATTCGGAATCATCTTAATGATTATGGCCGTAGGCATCATTGGCGGAATCTTTGTTAAAGGTTATCACATTCCGGAATTGACCTTATCCAATCTTCACCCCGGCAAGCTACCGCTTTGGCCCTTGATGTTCATCTCCATTGCTTGTGGTGCGATCAGCGGGTTCCACGCCACGCAATCCCCGATGATGGCCCGATGTATTCAAAATGAAAAATATGGACGGAAGGTCTTTTACGGTGCAATGATCGCCGAGGGAATAATCGCCTTGATCTGGGCTGCAGCCAGCCTAGCCTTTTATAACGGAACCAACGGTTTGGCTGAAGCTCTCAAGTCAGGCGGCCCTGGCGGAGTTGTTCACAATGTCTCCATTTCGCTCCTTGGAAAAGTCGGTGGAATCCTTGCCATCCTTGGTGTAATCGTCTGCCCGATCACCTCAGGTGATACTGCATTTCGCAGCGCCAGGCTGACTATCGCCGACTGGATCAATTATAATCAAAAGAAGATTTCCAACCGGCTATCTATTTCCATTCCTTTATTTCTGATTGGAGCTGTTCTCTCCCAGATCAATTTCGATATTGTCTGGAGATATTTTGCCTGGTCCAATCAGACCTTAGCCATGATCGCCCTTTGGGCAGCAGCGGTCTACTTGGTCCAAAACCGCCTATTTCATTGGATCGCCACCCTTCCGGCCACCTTTATGACCGCAGTTTCCGTCACTTATATCTTACAAGCACCGGAAGGTTTTAAACTTCCCGTATCCATCTCTTATCCCATCGGCATCATTAGCGCGCTGATCATATTCGTTATTTTCCTCAGTTTTGTGATTAAACACAAAAATATGGGGGCATCAAACCAACAGGCCATAGGTTCAATCTAAAAAAAGAGGTGAGCTCATAGCAGCTCACCTCTTTTTTAGTGATGCAAACCAGATGTCCGATCCCAGTTATTCTTCATCTGTTTTCTTCCAAAACTGCGTCATCCCATGGCCAAAGTGTTCGTTTGGCCTTTTCCAAAACCCAAACTTCTCATAGAACCTTTCCACGTTTTTGGCTGCCATTAATCCGACCACAGCGTTATGACAAGCATTTCTTTCAATATATTTCATGACATGTTTCATGATTTCATAACCAATGCCCTTTTTTTGGTATTCCGGCTTGACGATAACATCCTGAATATAAAAGCAGGTAATCCCATCCCCTACGACCCGGGCTACACCGATAATTTTACCGTCTACATAAACACAGACCCCGTACAGGGAGTTTTCCAAACCCTTTTGATAACTTTCAATGTCTCTTGAACGCCATCCGACGGATTGTCTTAACTCCAACATTTCTTCAGCGGTCGGCTTTCGCTCAATGATTTGATAATCCACCATTATGTTTTCTCCTCTCTGCAATCCCTTATATAATATCGGCCATTAAAATCAATAATAATCATAGTTTCTTAATTACATTAAATAGCCCAACCCGCACGATGCGGGCTTACACGCCATATATCGTTGTATGTCACCGAGTTCCCGACGCCCTGGCACACTTCGATTTGGACTCGGTGATGTGGCGCATCCCATCATGAATAAGTTCCTTGAAACAATTTCATAAATGTAGAACCAACCCAGATTATCTTAGGCATCACTATCCGCACCTATTAGCGATACATACCGTGTTATACGAGTTTCAGCTAACTCTCAAACAGAACACCAACCAGGATACCATAAGCCTTATGTATCATTTTGTTTTATGGTATTAATTAATCTTTTTTGACAATATAAACTTCAATACTTTTATCACCCATAGTAGCTCCAAACCGAAAAGCATCAAAATCCACAAACAAATTCCCACATTTACAAGAACCACTATCTTTCATACCCGCATTCAGCCTAACAAAAAACGATCCCCTCACCCGGAATCGT
>Ga0134092_1001458_pt1 | contig 20653 bp, 19 predicted proteins | sample 3_6taG_FD_94454 | JGI IMG/M metagenome (GOLD analysis project Ga0134092, IMG submission 94454) | Switchgrass degrading microbial communities from high solid loading bioreactors in New Hampshire, USA - 3_6_20_6_A3 metaG | ecosystem: Engineered > Bioreactor > Semi-continuous > Anaerobic >... | reverse complement strand
CTTTACCATCCATTATCTGCTCTACTCGGCAGTCCTTGCCCTCACTGCAGGCCTCTTTGAAGAGGGCGGCCGCTTTCTGTTTTTCAAGCTCTTTATGCGCCGCAGGGAAAGCTGGGATAATGCAGTTGCCATGGGAATCGGTCATGGGGGAATCGAAGCCATGATGCTGGTTGGAATGAATATAGTATCCAACCTGATCATCTTGGTCATGATCAATACCGGGACTCTCACGGAATCCGTCAAGGCGATGCTGGGGCAGGCCTATTATACCCTGATCAATACGCCTTCCCATATGTTTCTTTTGGGGGGAGTGGAAAGGGTCTTTGCCATGATCGCCCAGATCGGGATGTCCGTCATGGTCGTCTACAGCATTGCAAGCCGCAAGAGCAGATATTTCCTTCTCGCCCTTCTCTGCCATTTCCTGCTGGATTTCCCTTTGGGCATTTTCGTATCCCTCTTCGGCACCTGGGGTACTGAAGCATATGTAGCCCTCTTTGCAGCAGCCTTCCTTGTTTGGATCATCCGGTCCAAAGAGTTGTTTTCTCCAATAGCACCGCCTAGCGAATCCATAACGGTTGAATAAAGATAGAAGGCGTGGCTTTGAAAGCCACGCCTTCTATCTTTATATATCAATTTCTTCTTCCAAAATCTTGACCAAAAGCTTTACCCCGTTCTCCATATCCATGGCGTCCACCATTTCATGGGCGCTGTGGACATAACGGCAGGGAATGGACAGAACTCCCGACGGAATGCCGCCCCGGGTCAGGTGTATTGCCCCGGAGTCCGTACCGCCGAAATCCAGGATTTCCATCTGATAGGGAATCCCGGCCTCTTTTGCCCTTTTTACCATCAAGGCCTTGACCCTGGGATGGGCAAGAACGGAGGCATCCTTTACCTTGATTGCGGGACCGGCCCCCAGCTTTACGGCCATTGGCCTGGCATTGGGAGTATCCCCGGTCAAGGTAACGTCTACCGCTATTCCCATATCCGGATTGACGGAAAAGGCTGAGGTCCTTGCGCCCCTTAGTCCAACCTCCTCCTGAACGGTGAAAACAAAATAAAGCTCATGGGGCGACTTTTTGAGCCGCTTGATCGTCTCTATCAAAAGGGCGCATCCCGCCCGGTCGTCCATGGCGCCGCTGATGAATTTGCCGTTGCTCTCTGCAAAAGACGGAGTAAAGACCGCCACATCACCGATATTCACCATTTTTTCAGCTTCTTCGCGGCTTTTGGCACCGATGTCGATGTACATCTTATCCAGCCTGGTCTCCTTCCAGCCCTTGTCATCCCCGGTCTCATAACCGATCACTCCGACCAGGCCATTTTGGAAGCTCACGCTGCGGTGGATGATATCGGGCACTCCGACCCCGCCCACGTTGGAAAAGCGCAGAAAGCCCTTTTCATCTATATGGGTAACCATTACGCCGATTTGATCCATATGGGCGGCCAGCATGACCTTCTTTCCGCTGCCGTGCTTTACGGCAATTAAGTTCCCCATCACATCCACATTTATTTCATCGACATAATCCTTGATCTCATTCTTTATGACTTCCCGAATCGGCTCTTCACTGCCTGACGGTCCGTAGGCAGCTGTAAGCCTTTGAAGCAGTTCCTTCATACTATCTCACATCCTTTCAAGAATTCATACATCAGCTTTTGGGTATTGTAAAAATCATTCAAATCCATCACAGAAGAGGGAGAATGGATGTAGCGGCAGGGTACCGATACGACAACGGAGGGAACTCCCCCTCTGGAGAGGTGGATTTTTCCGGCGTCATTTCCTCCGGTGGTTCCCTTTTTAAACTGATAGGGAATCCCCTTTTCCTCAGCAACGGCGGTCAGGGCTTTGATCAAGGACTTGTTGCCGATGGAGGTGCGGTCCATGAAGGAGATCGCCGGTCCCTTTCCCATGACGGTCGAATACAGGTGCTCATCCACTCCCGGCACATCGGAGCAAGTTGTACCCTCCAGTACCACCGCCATATCGGGCTTGATATGGTAGGCAGCCACTTCCGCCCCCCGCAGGCCGACCTCTTCCTGAACGGTAAAGCAAGCAACCAGGTCAAAATCATATCGATCCTTTAATAGCTCAATCATAACGGCGCAGCCAACCCTATCATCCAGGGCCTTCGCCTTTACCTTGTTTTGTCCGAAGGGCACAAAGGCACTGTCAAAGGCGGCATAATCCCCCGGTTTTACTATTTTCTCCGCTTCTTCCTTGGATTTGGCTCCGATATCTATGTACATCTGCTTTAGCTTGACGGCATTTTCCCTTTCCTCGGGCTCCTGAAGATGGATGGCTTTGATTCCGAAAACCCCGGCATAGCGCTTGCTGCCTATTCGCACCCTTTTGGATACAAGGACGCGGGGGTCTATGCCGCCCACTGTCTTGAACTTCAGCATGCCGTTATCACCGATACCGGAGATGATAAAACCCACTTCATCCATATGGGCTGCCAGCATCACTTTTTTGCTGTTGCTCTTTCCTTTTTTCACGGCAATCAAATTGCCGATTCTGTCCACTTTGATTTCATCCGCCAGGCCTTCAACCTCTTGCCTTATGAGCTCCCTTACTTCATTTTCGTTTCCGGACACCCCGTTGGCTTCGGTCAAACGCTTCAATAGGTCAACCATTCTTCCCACCCCTCCTTCATCGATGCAATAAAGGCTGCCAGGATTCTTGCCGCCTTTTTCACCGTTTCCATGTTCAGCGTTTCAACAGGAGTATGCATATACCGCAGGGGGATCTCCAGAAGCACGGTAGGTACGCCGGCCCTGGATATCTGCATGGATCTGGCATCCGTCCCCGTGGGACCGGCTGCCACTTCCGTTGTATATCCGATGCCGTATTCGTCGGCAATGTCCATCAGCCTTTGGGTCAATTTCGGGTGCATATTGGGTCCTATGGCAATGGTGGGACCTTTATCCATCGATACCGTATCGTCCTTGGATGCATCCGGGGTATCGCCGTGGGTCACATCAATGGCGATACCGATATCGGGCCGGTTCTGATAGGTGCTGATGACGGCTCCCCTGGTGCCCACCTCTTCCTGAACGGTGGCAACAAAGTAGATCTCGGCGGAAAAACGAATCCGGGACAGCTCCTTCATGGTTTCCAGGAGCACCGCCACGCTGGCCCGGTCATCCAGTGCCTTGCCGTTTACATAGCTTCCCTGCATATCCACAAGGGGACTTAAAAATGTAATGGGGTCACCTATTTCCACCAATTCCTTTACTTTATCAGCAGGCAAACCTACATCAATGCTCATGTCCTTCATCTTGACGGCCTTTTTCTCATCCCCGGGATTTTGAAGGTGCGGGGGTTTGGCACCGATCACTCCAAACAAATCCTCCTTCCCATGGACAATGACTTCCTGGGACAAGAGAACCCTTTGATCGACTCCGCCCACATTGGTGAATTTTATGAAACCGTTCTCATCGATATCCCTCACCATCAAACCGATTTCATCCATATGGGCCGCCAGCATGATCCTGGGAGCGCCGTCTAAATGCATATCCGTTTTTTTCCCGTAGACATTAAAAAACGAGTCGATCCGGACGTCATCACAATAGGGCTCAAAAGCCTTGGCAATTTTCTGTGCAACCGCCGCTTCCTGCCCTGAAATGCCAGACATCTCGACCAACTCCTTAAGAAACTGCTTGGTCTCCATGGAATTCCTCCTTTTCTTTCATAGTCCTGTACTTCATTATCTTTTCTCCTTTCCGATGAATTATGTGAAACCCAATGAACAAGGAAACAAAAGGGCTTAACTGCAACCCAGTCAAGCCGCCAAAATTGCAGCTAGGCTTCAAAAAAATAATCTTCTACCATGGCACAGAGGGTATGATAAATCGGCAAATGAAGTTCCTGTATAAGAGGAGTCTGTCTGGACGGGACCTTGATCACCACATCACAGTATTTCTTCATCTGACCTCCATCCTCCCCCGTCAAACCGATTGTCGACAGCCCGCAAACCTTTGCGGTCAGCAGGCCTAAGACTACATTTCGGGAATTGCCTGAGGTGCTGAGGCCTAGGGCTACATCGCCCGCTTTGCCCAGGCCCTGGACCTGCTGGGCAAAGACCATGTCTGGGTCTACATCATTGCAAAAGGCACTGTATAAGGCGGAATGGTTCGTCAATGCAACAGCCGGCAGTGCCCCTTGCAGCTTATCTCCAAGCAGACTGCCTAAGTCTTCATCCCTTGAGCGCAGCTCTTTCTTCAGCTCCTCAGGCAGGGGACGCTTTTTCAGAAAGCCCTTCATCAGTTCGCCTACAATATGATCGGCATCGGCAGCGCTGCCACCGTTGCCGAAGACCAGCAACTTGCCTCCCTGCTTATAACACCGGACCAGAAGTTCAAAAGCTGCCAGGATGCTCTCTTTGACAGGCTCAAGTACCGAATAACGGTGTATCAAGTCCGATAAAAAGGATAAAGGTCCTTGCTTCATACTGTCACCTCTTTTTCGTAAGGGAACTGGTTAACCTTTCCTCTTCCCTCCGGGTAGGGGAAAAAATGAGAACACAGCCTCCTTCTTTCACCAGTGAAACCGCTGCCTGAAGGGCTTTATAATGATCCATTTCATGCACTACGGCAGTAGTAGCCATCAATTGTTCAATCTCCGATGTCCTGTCAACCGGCCTGCTGTGGCTTGAATAATCCGAGGTGAGAATACAGTAATCGCTGTATCGATCCACAATGGAGCCTATGGCCTGGTATTCTTCTACCGTCTTGGATTCCCCGACGCACAGGACGGTTGCGATCTTTCCCTTTTCCAGCCCTTTTAAGTTGTTAAAGATCTTGTCCAGACGCTCCGGCTCACAGATGTTGTCGCAATATACATGAACTCTTCCCTTTACAGAGGGAGACGGATCTTCTTCCATGGATCCTTCAAAGCTTTCAATTCCCTTCTGGATATCATCTATATGGAATCCTTCGGATAAGCCCCAGGCAAATACCGCCAGGGCATTGTATACGTTATGAATCCCGGATACCTTCATTTTGATTTGACGAACATCTTCCGGGGTAATGAGAATAAAGCGGCTCCCCTCGGGAGACAGTTCAATATGATATGCGTTTACATCACTTCTTTGATATACCCCGTAGGTGATGGAAATGCCTTTGATCAGCTGATCTGAATAATAGTCATCCATATTCAATATAATCGGGCTTTTGGTGAATTTGAGGCAATCTATAAGGGTTTTTCTGATCTCCAAATAATGAAAGTCCATCTGTTGGTTCTGAAAGTAAGTGTATAGATCTGTATAGATGATGCTGTTAAACCAAAGGTGCCTTAAAAGCTCATCTATAATGGATGTATAGGAACATTCTATAAGGCCCCATTTGATATTCTCCTTCAAAGCCTTGCGCATAAACTGATTGATCACAAGGGAGTTGAAGCCGCCCTTTTTAATAGGGTAGAAATCATCCCCTATGTAGCAGTGGGATGAGCCCAGTATCATCCCGCGGATATTTGCGGCCTTCAGCACAGACTGGACCATTTTCCCAATCGTTGTTTTTCCATGGGAACCGGTTACAGCAACCAGCCGCATCTCCTGGGAAGGGTTATGGAAAAAATTTCTGGATACTGCCGATATGAATCGTTTTACATTATAGGTCTTGATAAAGGTGACATGATACGGCAGGATTTCATCTTCAAGTCCAATGCATACGGCAACGGCACCCTTATCGACCGCCCTTTTGATGGCTTCCCCATAGGATGGTTCATCGCCTTCCTCCAGATGAGCATAAATATATAAAGATCCTGGTTGAGCATCCTCCGGGCTTAAAACAATACTCTTAATATCTATGTTGCGATAACCCACAATTGCATAAACAGGCGTGCTGGCCAAGAGTTCTTTTAAAATCATGTCTTCACCCTTTGTTTTTCATATTTTCAGGAATTTTGTTCCCATTCACACCGGAAATTATAGCATAATTATATCATAAAATGAATATTATTGTTCATCTCCGCTTACCACGACTCCGTCCAGGCGGCTAAGTTCCGCCAGCAGGGTTTCCTTTTGCATATGATGGGGAAGTTTGACGAAAAACCTGGTCTGTACCCATGGATCTTCCGTCGGAGTCATTTTTATATCCCGAATCTCTACGCGCAGCCGGCCCATGACCTCCGTTACTTTGGCAATCTGGCCCGGAATATTTTTCAGCTCCAAATCAATCTCCAAGATGCCTGCGCTTTTGTTCAAAAAGCCCTCCACTTTCTTAAACAGGATTAAGGTAATATATGTCAATATCGCTGCAATAACGGCCCCCGCGTAAAAACCGGCTCCTATCGCCAAGCCTACACAGGCCACCACCCAAAGGCTGGCTGCCGTGGTCAGCCCGCGAATATGGGAATCGGTCTTCAAAATGGTGCCGGCACCCAAAAAGCCAATCCCGCTAATCACCTGTGCGCCAAGTCTTGCCGGATCCAGATTGACCTGTGGGTAATAGGCCTCAAAAATATAATTGGCCGTCAGCATCACCAGGGTTGAGCCCATGCAAACCAGGGTATGGGTCCGAAAGCCGGCCGGCCGGTTGATGGATTCCCGTTCCATTCCGATGAGGCCTCCCAATACCATGGAAAGGAACAGCCGAAGAACGCTTTCCCAAACCACCGAAAAACCCTCCCTTCTTTATGCTATTATACTATTATTTGCCGGTATTAAGAAGTTATAAACACAGAAAACAGTAAACTGAAGAGAATTTGATCTCTGCCATGGTACACGAATGCTTATACACCTTGAAAAAATCCCATAGCAGTAAGGGCACACCGCCAAAAGGGTCGGGAAATATTGATTCACAACCTTTTGTAAAATCAGGTGCCCGCAAAAGGAATATCTTTAGTCTCGATAAAACAACAGAAGAAATTGCGCAGCAATTTCTTCATAATGCCCAGCGAGGCGGGAGTTTTTGATTTACAACCTTTTGTGAAATCAGGTACCCGCCACCCATAAGAGGAAATATCTTTCGCCTCGTTATAAAAAAAGATGAAAGCGGCCATATTACCTAAAAGCCACTTTCATCCCTCAACCGGAGGAAAAATCATATCATCTTCTTTCACCCAGCAAACATTTCCACCAGGACATAGGATCTGTGCATACCCATCTCTTCTTTGTTCAATTCTGCCCTGCAGCTCATAATCCAATACTACCGGATCTGTAGATAGGGCTTGATCATAATCGTATCCTTCATAAATATCAGCTCCTATTTTTATGCAAATAGGTTCCTGCACAAGCTTTTGAACTTCCTCCGTATAAGGCACAGTATCCGACTCCCTGACCCATCCCCTGTTGTTTGAAGGTGAATCAAGGGTCGGCACCAATACATACAGCCAGATTTCCCTGAAATCCTGGGTGCCGGCCGCAAGGACTTCTACCACTGTGTTGGGAAACATGATTCTTAAGGAAAGGGAGCGATCCCTGGGCAGCGAAAGAATATCCGTTTCCTTTTCCACGAATCTTCTTTTGTCCTTATATGAAATATAGTTGATAGTCATGGGCTCTTTATATTCAAGGAGATCCGCTTCCAACTCGCTCATCTTTTCATTCTGCTTTTGTATTTGCCCTTCTAATTCCTGTATCTTTTCATTCTGCAATTGTATTTGCTCTTTTAATACCTGTATGGTACTCTTTAGGTCCTTTTCCTCTTGTTCATATGTATGAATGCTTCCATCTCTACAGGAACTGAAAAGCACGCATATCATCATGAAAGAATAATAGACAGCTTTTTCATAAAAATCCCTTTTAAACCAATTCCTTTTTCCTTCCCAGCTGATGATCAATACTTATATTGCAAGCACAAATTCCAAGATAATAAATCGTTAAAAATATCCTTTAAAAAAAATCCGTAATGCCACTGTAAGTTGTAATTATTATTTCATATTTTCACATTTAATTCAACCTTTTCCAATAAAGAGGACATGGGTATTTCCTTTCGTACCATAAAAATACCAGGGAAACATTCAGACATGGGCAGATTTATCCGGCATAGGGTAGCCAAAAAGCCATATATCCTTTGTTTACTGCCAGCAGCTTTATAAAATCCTTTGCCAAAAGAAAAAAGCCGCAAATCATGCGGCTTTATTTCACGCACTCGGCCCCTCTTTTCAAGGCCTCTTCATTGACTGGAATCAAATGGGCTTTGGATTCGCCCAATACTTTCTTTAGGGATTCCACAACCGACTTGGGATCCACAATTCTCGTCTTGGCCAAGTAGGCTCCCAGGATGACCATATTGGCAACCCTGCTGTTTCCCAATTCCTCAGCGATCTCATTGGCAGGCACATATACCACATCGATATCATCCCGAACTGCCTTTCTGTCGATCAAGGAGCTGTTGATGAGCAGCAGTCCGCCGGGCTTTACGGCCTTTTCGAATTTATCCAAAGAAGGAAGGTTCATGGCAATAACGGCTGTGGCCTCGGTCACAATCGGTGAACCTACGGGATTGTCTGAAATAATGACATTGCAGTTGGCCGTCCCGCCTCGCATCTCCGGCCCATAGGACGGCAGCCAGGACACCTGTTTGTCCTCCAGCATACCGGCATAGGTCAAAAGCTGTCCCATGGACATGACTCCCTGTCCGCCAAAACCGGCGATGATGACTTGCTCCGTCATCTTATTCAACCTCCTTTAAAACCCCAAGGGGATAATAGGGAATCATATTCTGCTTCAGCCATTCCAGGGCTTCCACAGGGGTCATTCCCCAGTTGGTGGGGCAGGTGGACAGCACCTCAACCAGGGCAAAGCCCTTGCCTGAAAGCTGGACTTCAAAAGCCTTCTTGATTGCCTTTTTCGCCTGGTTGATATGCTTGATGTCATGGACGGAAACCCTTTCCACATAAGCCGTACCTTCCAGTGTTGCCAGCATTTCGCACATGCGAATCGGATAGCCGGCCTGATCCGCCTGTCTGCCATAGGGCGATGTGGTCGTGACCTGGCCCAAGAGAGAAGTTGGGGCCATCTGCCCTCCTGTCATGCCGTAGATCGCGTTATTGATAAAAATGGTTGTGATTTTTTCTCCGCGGTTGGCGGCATGGACGATTTCAGCCGTACCGATGGAAGCCAGATCTCCGTCTCCCTGATAGGTGAACACCACACGATCGGGAAGCACCCTTTTGATCCCGGTTGCTACGGCCGGAGCACGGCCATGGGCCGCTTCATGCATATCGCAGTTAAAGTATTCATAGGCAAATACCGCACAGCCCACCGGTGCAACCCCTATTGTTCTATCCCGGACTCCCAGCTCATCGATGGCTTCGGCCACCAAACGGTGAACAATTCCGTGGGTGCATCCGGGGCAATAATGAAACGGTTTGTCGGTCAATGCCTTTGGTCTCTCAAACACCTTTGCCATTTAAAACCCCCCTCGAATTTTCTTGATCTCTGCCAGAATTTCTTTCGGAGTCGGCACCATTCCACCGGTTCTTCCATAGAAGTAGACCGGCTTTTTGCCGTTTACGCTGAGACGGACATCCTCCACCATCTGACCGGTACTCATTTCAACGGCCAAAAAAGCCTTTACATGCTCTTTGTCAGCCCATTCTTCAAAGGCTTTCTCCGGGAAAGGCCAAAGGGTGATGGGACGTATGAGCCCAAGCTTGATGCCCTCCGCCCGCGCCATCTCAATGACATTCTTGATAATACGAGAGGTGGTTCCATAGGCGGCAGCGATGATTTCTGCACCTTCACAATTGAAACATTCCACCATCGTCTCATTCTTCTTAATCTCTTCGTACTTTTTGTAGATTGCTTTTACCTTGTTCTCCAACTCCTGGGGATCTATCGCCATCGAATTGATAATATTGCGCGGTCTGTCGCCTTTGCAGCCGGTGGTTGCCCAGGTTTTTGGAGGCAAATCCCTGCCCTTTGATTCCTTGAATTCTACAGGCTCCATCATCTGCCCCAGCATACCGTCGCCCAGGATCATGACGGGATTGCGATACTGGTCAGCGATATCAAAAGCTTCTCGAACCAGATCCACCATTTCCTGAACGGAAGCGGGCGCCAGTACGACCAGGTGATAATCCCCATGGCCGCCGCCCTTTGTTGCCTGAAAATAGTCGGACTGGGCCGGTTGGATGCCCCCAAGGCCCGGGCCTCCGCGCACCATATTGACAATGACACAGGGGAGCTCTGCCCCCGCTATATAAGATAAGCCTTCCTGTTTCAAGCTGATTCCGGGACTGGACGAGGAAGTCATTACACGGGCGCCGGCACCGGCGGCACCATAGACCATATTGATGGCTGCAACCTCGCTCTCCGCCTGAAGAAAGCAGCCACCCACCTTGGGCAGCCTCTTTGCCATATAGGCCGGTATCTCATTTTGAGGAGTAATGGGATATCCAAAGAAAAATTTGCATCCTGCCTGGATCGCCGCTTCGGCAATGGCTTCATTCCCCTTCATCAAAAGCTTTGCCATATTTTCGACCTCCATTTCTCTATTTTTCTACTTCTATTACTACGTCCGGACAAATGCGGGCACAAAAGGCGCAGCCAATGCACAGATCCATATTCTTTACCGTAGCAGGGTGATAGCCCTTTTTATTGATACGGTCTTTTGCCATGATTACAATGCCTTTTGGGCATACTGTCGTGCACAGCTCGCATCCCTTGCATCGTTCTTCATCAAAAACTACTTTTGCCACATTGAGACCTCCATTCTAATTCCCTGGAGAAAGAAGTCGAAGCTGAGGCGGCTTCCTTCCCACGGTTCAGATTTTTCTACTGCAAGCTCTGTCATGAATTCCACGGGGGATTCATGTATCGTTTCAAGGGAAAAGCCTTTGCTTTATAATCATCAGGCAGTTTCTCCAATAAATCCGGCATTCCCGAGATATATGTGACAGGCAGTCCCAGCTCATTTGATACCTCTTCAACTACGGACTGTCCCCTTATTATATCACAAACTTCCGTCTCATAGGAAAGATTTGAATTATTTACCAGATCCGTCACCCGCAGCCTGGAATTGGCCTCCACCAGCCGAAGCATCTCTACGATGTCCTCCTTTGTTGCCGACAGGGGCCTGTGGACGTTGATCACGTAAAAGAGTCGATAGGGTTCCCTCCTAAAATACGGGAAATACATCCCGAGGGCCCTTGCCCCTACTTCGTCTCCCCCCACATCAAAGACAACGCGGGCTTCTTTATCCTGAAAAACGGAATAGATTTCTGCCGGCAGAGACGGAATGTCCACCGTAGTGGAAGCAAAATTCGGCGACAGAACCCGGACTCCCGCTTCTTCCAGAATATCCTTCACCTCGGTGGTTCTAAAAAAAGGGTTCACAATGTCCAGATCCACAATCGTTGTTTTATAACCCCGGCTTTGGAGCTTCAGGCTGTAGTTTACAGCCAGCTCGGTTTTCCCGCTGCCAAAATGGCCGGTGAATATCGCTATTCTTTCTTCTTTTACCATATCATCCCTCTAATCTTTTTCTTTGCCATACCCTGCCATGCCTTTATCCTGAAAAAAAGAAAGGCAGCTTAAGCTTTGCCCTCCCTGCCCATCCTCATTTTTTCAATCTCTGGCCGTAATAAGCATTGGCTCCGTGCTTTCTGAGGAAATGCTTATCCAGAAGGCTTTGAGAAATCGGTGTGATATCAGGATTGAGTGCAATGGTCCTGTAGGCCATCTTTGCTACCTCTTCCATCACCACTGCATTGTGCACTGCTTCGTGGGGATCCTTTCCCCATGAAAAAGGCCCGTGGTTGCAGACCAAGACCCCCGGTATCTCGATAGGGTTTATTCCTTGAAAGGTCTCCACGATCACATTTCCGGTCTGCTCTTCGTATCGATCCTCTATCTCAGCCCCGGTCATCGGCCGGGTACAGGGGATCTCCCCGTAAAAATAGTCGGCATGGGTCGTACCCAAACACGGAATTCCCCTTCCCGCCTGGGCCCAGCTGGTAGCCCATGGGGAGTGGGTATGGACAACTCCTCCGATTTCCTTGAATGCCCGATACAAAACCAGGTGGGTCGGCGCATCGGAGGAAGGATTCAAGTTCCCCTCCACACATTTCCCATCCAGGTCCAGTACCACCATGTCCTCTATCTTCAGCTGTTCATAGGGCACTCCGCTCGGCTTAATCACGATCAAGCCCTTCGCCCGGTCTATGCCGCTTACGTTCCCCCAGGTATACGTAACCAAGCCGCGCTTCGGCAGCTCCAAATTGGCTTCCCAAACCGCCTTTTTTAATGATTCCAGCATAACGATCCTCCTGTTTCATTTGATTTCCTTCCAGGCATAATACTCTTTCCCAAGCTCCCGGCATGTGATACGACCGTTGCAGAGCTCAATCACGCTTCTGCTGAAATCATCCCACTCCTGGTAAGTCAAAACCGTAAGGGATACGTTCTCCCTATAGGTCGCATCCAGCACCGGAATACCTTTCTGTTTTAGAAAATGCTCCACCGTCCCCAGGAAAGAATAATCGAGGGTGATAAGCCCCTTGCTGCTTAAGGTCATGCAAACCTTTCCTGCCTTATCCAAAACCTTGGCAGCCGCCCCGGAATAAGCCCGGACCAGGCCCCCTGCCCCCAGCTTGATTCCGCCGAAATACCTTGTGACTACAACCAGGACGTTTTTAACCCCCTGCTGCTGAATGACCTGCAGAATCGGCATGCCGGCCGTACCTCCCGGTTCGCCGTCATCGCTGAACCGCTGGATAAAGCTGTCCAGGCCGACGTCATATCCGTAACAGTGATGGGTGGCATCCGGATACTTTTGGCGAACCCTTTCTATTTTCTCAAGGGCTTCTTCCTCTGATTCGGCGAAAAAGCAATCCGCTATAAACCTGGACTTATTGATGACAATCTCCGTGGATGTTTCTTGTCCAATGGAAATATACTGCTTTCGCACGCTATCCCCCATTGCTTTTTTTGTCTATTATATCATCATTGGTCAAATATGAAAACTCAAAAAAAGGAAAAGCGGAATCATTCAATTGTATAATTTGAATCGATCGTATATAATATCAACCAATAGAGCAAAAGATTTGAGTTGGAGGGATTACAGATGAACCATGCGGAATTGATCAACCAGGCGAAGGAGCATTTTGGCAAGCTCATTGAAGAACAGTTTGCGAGGATTGAGCAAATGAAATCCGTTCAGGATTTTATAGATTATCAAAAGCTTGACAAAATCATCATCGGGGTTGTGGGCGGTGACGGAATCGGTCCCTACATAACGGCTGAAGCCCAGAGAGTACTGGAGTTTTTGCTTAAGGACGATGTCAGGAAAGGCAGGATTGAATTCCGAGTAATTGACGGCTTAACCATCGAAAACAGGGCCAGGCACAATAAAGCCATTCCGGATGATGTCCTGGCGGAAATTAAAAAATGCCATGTGATCTTAAAAGGCCCCACCACCACCCCCCGCAAGGGAGATCCATGGCCCAATGTCGAAAGCGCAAATGTTGCCATGCGCAAAGAACTGGACCTCTTTGCCAACGTCCGGCCGGTTAAGATTCCTGAACAGGGCATTGACTGGACCTTCTTCCGTGAAAATACCGAAGGGGCTTATGCCGTCGGCAGCAAGGGCATCCACATCAATGACGATCTGGCCGTTGATTTCACCATCACTACAAGGGAAGGCTCCTACCGCATCATCAAGGCGGCCTTTGACTATGCCCGCAAAACCGGGGCCAACAAGGTAACGGTTGTCACCAAAGCCAATGTCATCAAAACCACGGACGGGAAATTCTTGGATATCGCCCGGGAAGTTGCCAAAGACTATCCGGAAGTGGAATGGGATGACTGGTACATCGACATCATGACCGCCAAGCTGGTAGATCCAAAACGAAGAACCCAGTTTAAAGTGTTCGTCCTTCCCAATCTGTACGGCGACATCCTTACCGATGAAGCTGCCGAATTCCAGGGAGGCGTAGGGACTGCCGGCAGCGCCAACATTGGAAAACAGTATGCCATGTTCGAAGCCATCCACGGCTCTGCGCCGCGCATGGTAGAGGAAGGCCGGGCAAGATATGCCGATCCCAGCAGCATTATTCGCGCAGCCGCTATGCTCCTTGAACATATCGGCTACGGCCAGGAAGCCAGGAGACTGCAAATGGCCCTCGACCTCTGCGGCCAATTTGAGAAGAAAGTGGTTGTGACAGGCCGGGATACAGGGGCCACGGGAGCTGAGTTTGCCGAATACCTGATGGAGACCTTAAAGGATGAAAAGCTGGAAGAAAAATGGTCCGCTTATATCAATAAAGCAGAATAAAGAAGGAGCAAGGCGATGCCTTGCTCCTTCTTTATTCTATATCCATCTCTTCGATGAAATTTCTCATCCGTTTGAGCCTTGCCTTGAAAGCGTTGTATAGGCCATCGGCGTTCTCCCTTAAGGTCCGCTTGGAATTGGTATATGGATTGACGCTTGTAGCGTAATCAAGCTGCTCAATATACTTCGTCGGGAAACCCTCGGTTCCGCTCAGGGCTCCGGCGATTCCCCCGGCTATCGCAGCCAGGCAGTCGGTATCCCTGCCCATGTTCACCCCGGCAATAATGGCATCCTTCAAGTTGCCGTTCACCATTTTGAATATGCAGACCGCCTTGGTTACCACCTCATTGGCGAAGCTCATACAATAGGGCATGCCAATGCCGTTGTATACACTGTCAAAAACCTTGCGCATCTCCCTGAAATCCTGGCAGTGGGCCGTGCGCTTTAATTCCCTGTCAATCTCCCTTACCACCATGTCCTTGTCACAGTAGTCGAATATGGCCCCGATGACGCTGTCCACGGTGGCGTTCGGTTTTGTAGCCGCCGCAATGGCAACCCCTGTTACGCAGGCCCATTTGAGCCCTCTGCTGTTCGTCGTTTGATAGAGCTGGCCGACCTCCAGTACGTCTTTGATGGCATTTTCAATATCTCCAGCATTGATGAGGCCGATGGGATGGCAGGAGCGTGAGAAGCTGTTGAGGCCTGCATAATCGCAGTACCGGCCAATGTCCCGCGCCGGGATGCCGCTTTTGGCCATGGCCAGCAAAACCCCTTCAAAGGGTTCCGATACCGTGCCCGGAGCACCTTCCTTGATATCCCTTACCCAAATCCTTCTCACGTCTTCGGCATTGACCCGGTCCTGTTTTTCAATAATGGCGGTTATCATCAGCTTTTGCCTTTCAACCCCGTCCTCCGTGGTTCCCGGCTCCCGGATCCAGCCGTTGTTGTAGTGCTCATAGGGCTTAAACTCCTCCAGGGTCCCGTATACCTCTTCGATCCTTTCATAGGACCAGCCTTCTACGACTGCCCCCATTGCCGAACCCACATGGCAGCCCACAATACATCCGAAAAATTTATCCCTCAATGTTGCACCCATGATTTCTCTCCTCTCTTTTTTTGGCTTTCCATTGCTTTTCACAGAACATCGGGAGGATAACATCGTACGGCGGCAAGGTCGCCCATCCAGCGAAGCCCTTCTACCGATGCAGGAAGGAAAAGCTCATCCCCTTTCCTGATATCCATTTCTCCATCTTTCCAAATCAGCTTCCCTTTTCCCTCCAACACGATGACAATGGAAAAGGTCTTTGTGTCTCTGGCCTCAAAGTCTCCCCTGACGTCTATCCTGGTGATGCTAAAGTATGTCGTCTGCCTGCTTCCCAGCAAAAGCATCTCCGTACCGGCCGGATTCTCCCGAAGGACTACAGGTTCTATCCGGTAGGCCTTGAGGTTTTCTTCATAGCTTCGTCCGTTATAGTGGAAGCAGCCCATTACCTTCTCCGTGTACTGCCTCTCCTCTTCCTTATCCGCAAAATCCCTTTTGCGGACTCCAACCGTGATGTCGGAAGGCTCCTGCACCTCCACCACAAAGCAGCCCGGCCCAATGGCATGGGGAACTCCGGCATCGACAAAAAACATGTCCCCCACCGAAACAGGGATCCTGTGGCAGCAGTTCTCCATCGCTGCGATGTCTCCTTGCTCGTAATACTCCTGGAATTCTTCCCTGCTGATCCCTTCCTTGAAGCCCAGCAGCACATAGGGCTCTTCACCCTGGTCTTTTCGCGTACCAATCACGTACCAGCTCTCCGTCTTGCCAAAATCGGAATCAAATACCCGTCTGGCGTACTCCCTGTCAGGATGGGTTTGAAGCCCCAGCTGTTTTTGGGCATCCAAAAGCTTTACCAAAACACCTGTATTGGAACCGTATTTTTGAGAATGAACCTCTCCCAGAAAGGCAGGGGGATTTTTCTCGATTACATCTTTCAGGTAGACCCTTCCCCCGTCCGGAAGATAAACCTTGGCCAATCCTAAGTTGGAGTCCTGAAAAAGCGCCCGGCTGTTCACCCTGGTGGTCGAACCTACCCAGGCTTCCGGCCTTTTGTCATCTTGCGGGCTGGGCAGGCCCCGGAATCGATCGATCTCCCGGCCGCCCGGATAACCCCTGAAAACCCTGTTTTGCACCAGGCGCATGGGTCTTGCATACAATGGCCCTGCCATATTTCCCATCCTCCAATCAAAGAAGCTTATACAGGGGAAGAACGATGCGATCCACATTCTTTCCTTCAATATAGAGAAGCTTTTCCTTTATATCCTCTTCATTGCAAAGGGATATCCGGATCATTCTTTCGCTGTTTGCATCCATATCGAAATAGTTGTCCTCGTAAAAAGCCTCTTGATCCAAAATGTTGAGGCGAACGCTTCGGGCATACTTTTCCGCCCTCAGGCTTATGCTCAAGCAATGGCCTTCTTTTTGGGCTCCGGTGATGCGAAGGCCGGAATTTTTAAATTTCAGCTTATAATACTCCCAGATGTCCACGAGGAAGTATCGATTTTCGATCAGCAGATCCCCCGATCTAAATTCCAGTTTGATATATTCATTGTATTTATCCTGCATGGGCAGCTCTGTCCATTCCAGGCTATACAAAACCTTGGAGCTGTCCTTTTCAACGGTTGCTTCCATGGTCTTCTGCCACAGGAGCCTGCCGTCAAAATCCATTAGCTTGACGGTAAGAAGGCCTGAAAGGTCCTCTTGCACTTCACTGACAGAAATCACATCATAGCCGGATTTGGTCTCTATGCAGGCCAGTATCACGTCCTCATAGGCTCTCTTTGTATAATAGAAGGTCATCTTGGGCATTTTATAGAAATCCACGGTGGACATCAATGTGGGAAAGAGCATATCCTCCCGGTTGTCGGCTATCGGATCATTGAACTTCCAGTACAGGCTGCCGGCGCAGGTCCACTTCAAGCTCCTGAAATACTCAATCCAGTATTTCAATGCATGGGCGTTGTAGACCTGGGTATAGTAGATGATGTCGTCATGCTGCTTGCCGTTTTCGATGTAGTTGTTCATCTCAGGGAATGATCTGGCGAACCTTTCAAAGCGCTCCAATTCCTTCTTGAAGAAATTGAACTTATAATAGCTGTCCTTCTCCGGCAGGCAGATGAATCCAAATTCGCTCATAAATCTCGGCCTGTAGGTCTTGATCTTCTTATAGTAGTTCCTCGATTTCGGATCCGGTGAAGTGAGATAGATATGCATATCCCCCTGGTGAGGAGATTTGGGATTATCCCCACCCTTGTAGAATTCAAAGGGGCTAAAAGGTGAGCTGGGAATATAAATCCGGTGGGGATCAAGCCGCTCCCAGGCCTCCTTCAAGGTCACCCGATTGATCTTATCCTTCAGGAATTCATAGGGCCTGCCGTCCCATCCATAGGCCTCGTCGTTTTCATTGTCCCCTCCCCACAGTACAAGGGAAGTATAATTGCGATATTTCTTCAATATATACTCCGCTTCTTTTTTCACATTGGCCAGGAATTCATCATCCTGGGGATATACACCGCAAGCAAACATGAAATCATGGAAAATCATGATTCCATGCTGATCGCAAAGCTCAAAGAACTTTTCATTCTCATAAATGCCTCCGCCCCAAACCCTCAGCATGCTCAGGTTGCCCTCTACGGCATAGCGGATCAATTTCTCATATTCTTCATCCTTGATCTCAGTATACACAACATTGATGGGCACCCAGTTGGCTCCGCGGACGAACAGGCGCTTCCCGTTTACGGAGAAGATAAAGGACATCCCATCGCCCTGATCCTCCTGGATGAGCTCAACGGTTCTGATGCCGAATTTTTGAGTCCTTTGATCCACCGCCCGGCCATTTTTCAAAAGCTTCAGGGATATATCGTAGAGTTCCTGTGCACCATATGGCCTAGGCCACCACAATTGAGGATTGTCAATTGGAACCTCTAACCGGGCGAACTCCTCCAGGCTTCCTGTTTTTTGGTACACATCCCGGCCGTCTTTGGAAACCGTAAACTCCAGTGCATAATCAGCGGGATCATCGAGATCGCACTGTACCTTCACTTCAAGGCCCAGCAGGGCTTTTCCTTCTTGAATCTCCCTGGTATAGATATAATAATGATCGATGAGGTTATGGTCATAGGCCTTGATCGTGACATTCTTCCATATGCCGGTGGTGACACACCTGCCGCAGAAGTCCCAGGAATAGTTCATTTGAGCCTTTCGCGCCAGTATCCGGTCCAATGTGGTTGTTGAAAAAAGGTCTGTGGTATCCTTGTCCTTGACAAAATTCACAGGAGAGTAAAAACGGATCACCAGAGTATTCCTTTTTCCGTATAAAAGCCTGTCAGTGACATCAATGGTCAACCCCAGATGCATGTTTTCGCCAAAGCCAATTTTCATCCCGTTTAAGTAGATGTCGCAGAAGGTGTCCAGACCTTCGAACTCGATAACAACCCTCTTTTTCCGGAGCGTTTCATCTACATAGAACTGCTTGTAATAAACCCAGTCCACCTCTTCAATCCACTGCTCTTCCTTGAGATCCTTTCCATAATAATGTCCCTTTATCAATCCGGCTTTTCTCAAAGTGGCATGGATCTCCTCAGGAACGCCGGCATTCAGCCAGCCCTCCGGAACAAAGGCCGGATCCAATATATACCCGATATCCTCAGCATAATTGACATAGGATACCTTCCAGGTTCCATTCAATGATTGCTTCAGCATCTTATTCCCCCCTAATTTTAATCGCTAAAAAGGAGGGACGATTCTCCATGAAGAATTCAAGAACCGTCCCCCCGTCATCAAAAGTTTATTCCACCCTGTTCTCCAGCAAGATATCGAGGAGCTGCCTGTCTACCTTATAACCTTTCATGTCTTCATATCGGGCTCCGGGACGGCCGTGATTGATGATTCCGAAAGGTCCTTCAAAATTCCAAAGGGCATAACCCCATTTGAATTCTTTATACAGACTTACCAGATCGCTGAGCCATCTGAGTGCCACATCATTGGGCGTCCTGTTGTAGCATCCGAACTCACCGATATGAACTTTAACCCCTTTTTTCTGCAGATCCCTCCATGGTTGATAAAACTCCTTCAATGTCTCCCGGTTCCATACCCTGCCGCCTGATACATAATCCGGATATACAGGCTCAGGAAAAGTTTCATGCCGGTCCACCCAGCCGGCCCTGTAATGGCTGATGCCCATGGGCTGATAGCCTCTGCCGCTTTGAATGACGTCCACATCAGCCAATTCGGGCATGGCGATATTGCCTCCGCCCAGGCCGTCAATGACGATTTCCCGATCCGGGTCGATCTCGCGAATGGCTTTCACAGTCCTTCTGATAAGGTCCGCATGATTTTCACGGGTCATGCCGTATTGCCCAATTCCCGGTGGCTCGTTCACAAGATCAAAGCTCAAATAGTCATTGGATACTCCTTTATAACGCTTGGCCATCAGTTCCCATTGAAAAATAAATCCATCCTGGGCTACTTTATCAAGCCAAAGATTATCCCGCTCCAAATCGTTTCTGTTTATGCAGTAGCCCGGAGCTCTGTGAAAGTTCAAACACATATGCAGATTTCTCTGCTTGCAGGCTTCCAAATAGGAGTCCAGGTTTTTAAATACATCTTCATCTGGATGAAAATAATCAAAGTCCTTTGTCCAGTACCTGTAATCCGTCGTAATACGGACGAAGTTGAAACCCATTTCAGCCAAAAAGTCCAAAGCCTTTTCATCAGCCGGCTGAGGATCCCTTCCTTCTTGCCAGACAAACATCCACTGAAAATTAAAGCCATACTTGATCCTTTTGCTGTTCCTCCCCCTAGTTTCGTGCAATGCGCTTGAGATGAAGCCTCTCAAGTGACTGCCAAAATGAATTGAACTTGCATTGTTAGTGTGAAACTAAAATAATCTTTTATGTGTGACTTCCTTAGTACCTATCATACCATTATTTTCTAAGCTGGACAATATTATTTAAGACCTAAATAAAAGAATGCCGGGTTTTGATCATAATTTAAATGAAAGAGGAACTATCTATGCTTTGAATGCATGCTTGCTGAGATATGTCCCCTTTTCTTATCTGTTAAACATTCTCCATTATCTGGCTGCTGAAATCTGTCCTTCTGCCATTCTTTCTATGAAGCGTAATCTCATTTGATAAAAGCTATGACTTGTTCGTTGGGATATATGTCCGTCATGTCTTCGATAAAATACAAGATGCCCAACAACTTTTTTAATCAGTTATCAGCTATCTCCCTATTTTCAGAAGCCTTCCTCACCCCAAAAAGGTCCCAAAAACGGTAAAAGGGCCTGATACAAACGTATCAGGCCTTTCTTTGGCTCCCCAGGTAGGATTCGAACCTACGACCCTTCGGTTAACAGCCGAATGCTCTACCACTGAGCTACTGAGG
>Ga0134092_1001455_pt1 | contig 20700 bp, 16 predicted proteins | sample 3_6taG_FD_94454 | JGI IMG/M metagenome (GOLD analysis project Ga0134092, IMG submission 94454) | Switchgrass degrading microbial communities from high solid loading bioreactors in New Hampshire, USA - 3_6_20_6_A3 metaG | ecosystem: Engineered > Bioreactor > Semi-continuous > Anaerobic >... | reverse complement strand
CATTGTATTCATCAAGCAGCTCATCAATAGTTACTTTATTTTTGTCAATATAAACTCTGAAAATAATATCATGGTACCAACTTCCACATTCAGGATATTTTTTTAATCGCTCTAATGCCAAATCGATAAATTCAATAATACTTTTACTCTCTTCAATACTCTGAAGTCTGGAATTTAATCTAGCTGCGCTAATTCGTGGATCTATTTCTATAAGCGAGTCAATGAATTCTGCCAGCTTTCTATTGGTTTGTGTCCTGCATTCTATGTCCAGTTCTGTAATAGAGTTTTCTATTCTCCAAATTACCTTCCTATATAGTTTTAGCAATAGCATTGTATTATGATAAATGTTTTCGTCAAATTTCTTTTCAAGGTTATACACCTCATTTGCCTCACATAAAAGTTCATTTAATTTGGGCATACTCACCATTACCCCCTTCTTGACTTTTCATATTTTTTAAATAATTTAATTTACATAATTTGGTATATAAAATTTATATACAACCAGGCAAAGGCTTAATTAAATTTTATACAAACATATGTTCGATGTCAATGGCAAAAAAATTAGCTGTCCTATAATAAGGACAACTATTCATTTTATTAATAAATATCCGGAAGAATTTCTTGAATTTTTGACTCTGCTGACATTTCATATCCTTGATCTTGTAGTTCTTTTGCTTCATTTATAACTCTTTTTAATTTATTAACTTTATTTGCATTCATTTGCGATAAGTGAGATGTCGGTAAACTCAAAGCAAATTCATAGAAGTAATCCTTAATCGAACTATTGAAATAGCCATAACTCATATCTATGATATACTTCTCTAATAAAAATGAACTATAAAAATGACCATTTAAAGCATTCCAGTACTTGGCTAATCTAATCGTTGGCTTAATCTTATTATTTTCATTCTGATTTTTACTTGCTAATTCTTCATTAAATCCATTAGGATTTGTTTCAATCCATTCACTAAAAACATTTGATGGTGCTGGTATATAATAATTTTTTGACCATAAAAAGCTATATGCATATGCAGGTACAAGCTCAAATCTAATATGATTTAAGTTTAAAACTATAGTTGGAGATGATTGAAATATTTCAGAAGATGAGTAATACTTTTCAATAAATCGCCTTAATTGATTTAAATAAGTTTGAGGTTTATAATCGTTACTATTATCGAAAACAATCATAAAATCAATGTCTGATTTAGAATCTGCTTTTCTAGGTAAAATGGTCCCTCTTGTATATGACCCAAAAACAAACATTTCTTCAATTGAATCAAAATGATAATTTAATCTTTGTCTTAAAGCTGCTATCGATCTTTTTATGCTTTCTTTTTCAGTCCCTTTTAGTACTAATTTACTAGCTAAGCTATCCATATAGCTGATTACGCTCATTTCCATCCCCCTTTTTTCATGTATTTCACCTTAATTTCTTGCCACTCTTTCGTCAATTCTAAGTTCATTTCATTAAAGATCTTAGAATCCAGTAATAAATTGGATTCAGCAATATTAACTTCATATTCAACTAATGCCCTTATTAGCATAAGTTCTACATCTGTAAGTTTTCTATTATCACCTAATTTCTCAGTAATGCTCTTCAAGTCATTAAAATTCGCTTCAACACTATCGTGAAAAGATTTTAGCTTTATCATATTTAGTATAAAATACCTAGATAAATAAAGTTGAAGAATTGGTAATGAAATAACACTGTTGCTAAAGCCATATATTGCAAATCCAATAATGATAACTGTAAAAATTATATTTTTACCAAAATGCTTCCTCATCATTTCTTCAGAAACCCGCATAGAAAAAAACGAATTCTCGAATAAATTAAGAATCGCTTTATTGATCCCTGGCTCCAATTCATCATTGTCGTAATAATCATCTGACGAATCATGTACTAGTTTAGTACCAAAAGAATTATCAATAAAATCCATTCTTCTAATTTTTTCAGCCTTAATTTTAAAATTGTCTGAAACCAATTCAAGAATACTGAGTAATATAATTGAAAAAATACTAAGACAGCTAACCCAAAATGCTTGCTTAAATATAGAAAGAACCATCGATAATAAAAATATAATCCAAAACGTATAGTTATATATTTGAGTTAGTTTTTTTGACGTTTTGAAATAATTAGTTTGTGGTGAATACTTCGCCATGTCCTGCCCCCTTAATCACCTCTGGATTTATTATAATTTGTATCAATCTCTCAGATAAATAGTCTGCATCTTTTTCTAAATCAATCAGAATCAAGTTAATTGCAATCTGTCGGTCATAGTGAGGTATGTTAATTGTAGATATTAAAATTTTTTCATTTGTTTCTGTTAAAAATTTGGGGTACACAAGAAAGATGTTTTTACAATCATACCGAACGCTATAAGCTAACATTTGATAAACATCTGATTGACTTATAGAAAGTTTACCATCTATGCTTAGTATTTCTTTGTATTTCGCATCAATAACAGAAAATACTTTATCTCCCCTTAGTATACTAATATCTGGTTTCAATTGTAAAAATTTATCCCTTTCTAATTCTCCTAAATAACTGATTGGCCCTTGATATTTTACTTCAAAATCCGAACTCATATTGTTCTTTAGTATTTCATATATATATTTCTCAAATAACTGATTAAGAGGAACTAAAAAACTAAAAGTCAATTCATCGCCCTTATTTAGGTTAGGGCTTGAATTAAGATAAAAGAGTTTAGCTAGATTAAAAACTGATTCATAGGCACAATTAAGTCTTGTAAATTTAACCTGCTGCCAGATCTCATTATTTAACTGAATAGGTTCAATATCTTCTAGCCACAACAATCCTTGTTTTAACTTTATTTTATTTTCTTTAACTAAAGTTCTTTTGATTAACCTCTGAATTACCGCTTTAAATATTTGATTTAACAAAATATTTTCAGTAAACTGATCAAACCTAACATAATGAAGGTGCTTTTTAAAACTATTTTTCTTTACTGTCTCAGCAAAATCAATTTTCCCTTTAATAAAAGTTTGATCCTCTAGAATATTTTTATAACCTCGATTAACGTCCCTTTTGAACAAAAACAAAAGTTCATCAATAAAAAAACTTATAAATATCTCTAATAAATCACCATGATACCTTCCAATCATTTGAGACGACGGAATTCTTTTGACACTACCAAATTCTGAGTAAGACAAAAGTTTAATCAATATTTCAAAAGCCTTATCATACCCTTCTTCATTATTTAATCTGCTTACAATTTTAGGGTAAATCAATAACCTTGTTTTATTGATTTGAATAAACCCCACATAATGTTTAACCAAAAGCTTACCATCAGCTTGCAAAATCAAATTGTTTTCACCGATAATAGATTTCATCGATATAATATCTTTCTTTTCTTCTTCCGATAAACATACTTTTTTCTGTCTGTCTTCAAAGATCTTAATCACTTTAATACTATCCATTATCCTTTCCCCTATATATTTCTAATAATTTTTCTTCAAATTCTGATAATCCATTATTCTTTTTAGTAAGAGAAAGATATCTAATATTTCCATAATTATCATAGAAACTCTTTCCAACTATTGAAGTAAGAGAATCTACATCGTTATAGAAATATTCTCCCAATAGTGGTAGTATTTTAAAATACCACGTCTGATATAGATTGTTTAGAGATTCAATCCCCATAAAATAAGCATGACCAATTCTATGATCCCGATCAAATTTTTCCAAAATCTTTTCATTTAAAGCATCCATTAATTTTGTAAGATCGATATGATCATTGATAATGGGATTATCAAATTGTGCTAAAATACTTGAGTCAGGCTCCATTTCAACAAATGTAAATCTTCTTCTCAAAGCAGTATCAATCGCAGCAATTGATCGATCAGCCGTATTCATAGTTCCAATAATAAACAAATTACTTGGAACAGTAAACTCTTTCTTAGAATACGGCAGAAAACTCTTTACTTTGCCACGTTTGTCTTGTTCAATTAAAGTAATTAATTCTCCGAATATTTTTGAAATATTCCCTCTATTTATTTCATCAATAATCATATAATAAGGCTTGATTTCATGTTTATCTTCAAGACTTTGCTTTACTGTGCTATTTTGAGACACTATTTCGATTACATCTGATATACTCATTCTAACGAGCTTATAAATTGTCTTTAGGGTCAAGTTCTTATTCCCATTATATTTGTGTATGTTTATCGGATAATTCAAGTCTTTAAACCACTCAACGCTTCTTCTATGTCTAAAACTATATTTGTTGTCATATCTATAATCAGACTTAATAACACCAATCATCCTTACAGTTTGGGGACCATCGTAGACCATCACAATATCACCAATAGTCATTTCATTAACTAGGGCATTGATCGTATTGGCATTTTGTGTTGGGTTATTGCCATAATCACTTTCTTCCTTTAATTTTCCTAAAATATCATCATAAGTTAACTCACTTAAATCTTGATCATCAAGCCATCCAATTGCAATATCTCCTACTTTAATGCATTCATCGTAAATCTCATCTGATTTACGTTCTCCTAAAGACACTTTCCAAATGGTGCTTTCAGAATGAATCATGTCAATATACTTAGCATTATTTTGTCTTTTAATGAGTTCTTTTTCTGCATTAATACAGTGTTCTTTAAATAATCCATTTTCTAGTTTATAGACAATGTTACCAGCTTCATCATCATTGAGCACCGGTCTAATTCCTTCAATAAACTCCTCATATGAGTAGGACTGATGAAAGGTAATAGTCTTAACTCTATTTTCTGCTTCAGCAAGTTTATAACTACCATTCCCTCTGAAATATTTTTTCTCAAAATGATCAATGATCTTCTGCGTAGCATAGGTTTTACCTGTGCCCGGAGGACCATATAAAATAAGGTTTGGATTAAAATTTAGTAAACTAGCATAGGACATGTATTGCTCACTATCTTCAGCTATTTCTTCATCACTTTCAGTTTCCTCTGAAATAACTGTTTTAGAGTCATCTGCCTTTGTAGTAGCCGATCGTTTTCTTCCTACTAGCAAATTATCATATAACCTTATTGCATTAGATACTTTCATGAAACCATTCTTTTCAAGTTCTTCAATTAATGTAATTAAGAACTTTCGCTTCTTAGTAGCATTATCCTCTAGGGCATAGTCGTTGAGTTCTTTTATAGTGAATTTACCATCTTCTTTATTGCGTTCTTCATAAAGGTCATTTAGCTCGTCATAAATAACAAATTCACCATTAATAAATTTCTCGATAGCAATGATTTTCATTTGTTCTAGATTGTTTATAGCTACTCTGATGTCTCCTTCTTTAGGATTTAGGTCTACATCCTTTAGAGCAATATAAATATTAATGCCATTGGATTTGAAATCAATATCTTCTGGGTTTGGGCAATTTTCTGTTGTTTTTATAGGAATGAAACCAAGTCCCTTAACACTCTTAGTAACTTTATTAACTAAATTTAAGTCGTGAACAAAATGCTTATATCTAGTAAAATCATTTGAAACACTGACATCTTCATAAGTCTTAATCTCATCAAATAGCAAAACACCATCATCTTTTGGATTTACAGTATTTTTCATTTTTGTATATTCTTTTGCTTTCCATAATCCGATGATTTTACCTTCATACGATACAAACACATAGTCACCTGGTTTTACACCGCCATACCAACTGCTATTTTCATCCCCAGCAGCATAATACCTTTTTTCAATTTGTTCTGGATAGGTATTGCTAAATTTTCCCAAAAATAACCTCATTTGCTCAACCTCCATATTGCATTTTTCTATTAGAGCAACCATTTTCCATGCCAACTGCTGTATTTTTATCTGCAAATTTGCTGTACTTTTATTTTACAACAAACATTTCTAAATCGAATATGCTCCTAAACCTCTATTTAAACAGTTTCTTTAGTAGTTTAAAAATATCAAAAGACGTTTTATTATATACCTTATTGTAGGCGTATTTCTTAGGATTTCTTAACCATCCATATCCCCTTGGCATTTTAATTTCAGCTCGATGTACAATCAGTCTTTTAAGACTTGTTCTCGCCGCAATTCGCTTCTTCAAACTTGGTTTTCTCATTCCAAGTTTCATGCAATCAGCTCCCTAAATTTCTTTGAAATAGATATACATTTACACTTTAAATTATAATAGAAGAATTGTCCCATTGTACGGACAATATATATGTAAATATGTTGCATTTATAATGTATAATAGAAAACACCATTCAATTTAAATGTATGTTTGTTCATGACATTATTCATATAAATCCGCTACTCTTTTGGCTATAGTTTTCATATCATTGATCAAATGCTCCGGAGAGAGTATTTTAACCTTTTCTCCAAACATAAACAGCCACCCTAAAAAAGTATTTGTAGCAACTACATCAACTGTTATTATAAAATGATCATCATCTTGTCTATTGATGACAATATCCTTTCCAAATCTATCTATAACCACATTAATCAGCGAATTATCAAACTGAAGTTTAACTGTTTCCGTCTCTCCACTAAACATTCTAAAAATTCTTTTTGAATAATCTGCTACATTAAAATCTTTGGTATCTTCACACATTATTCTATCTTCTTCTACCATTTCAATAGCAGCCATTCTATCAACTCTAAAATTACTTATACCATTGTACCTTTCATAATATGCAATCATGTAGTAATTATCGTCAGACCATGTTAAAGCGTATGGACTTGCATAGTACCATTCACCATCTCTTCTGTATTCAATCTGCTTGTCCAAATTATAGTCAAAGTATTTAAAGCGAATCTGTTTATTTTGCTGAATAGCCTTATGAATTTCATCTACATTGTAATAGATACTTTCATTCATCGTTTTAACCCGATCTGCAACTACAACGTATCTATGAAGTTCTTTTGCTTCATGGATACTAGTCAGCTTTTCGATCTTTTTAATTAACTCATCACTTTTCTTGTGAGTAATAAATTTCGAAGATTGAACTGCATCAACTAAGAGCTTTAATTCAGGTAATTCAAAATCTCTTGATCCAATAAAATACTTATTAGCTCTACCCTTTTCACAAATAACATCCAAACCAAAATCACTTAATAAGTCAATATCTGAATAAATAGATTTTCTTTCAGCTTTTATATCATATTTTTCTAATTCTGCAATTATTTCATTTACAGTCATAGCGTGATTTTCATCTGTTTTATCCATTAAAATCTTCATTATATATAAAAGTTTAAACTTTAATTTTGAATTTGCCCCCATCAGTCTCTCCTTTCAGTTGTTTTAAATGTTAATCAAACTAGCAGTACAAACTTTCCTAATCTTTTTGAAGATACAGCATTGAATTCCATACCTTTGGTTTGACAAAGTTAATCAAAAAGATTTTTTATCCAGTGGTATGAACTACTAACTAGTAATGCAACAACTAACCATAGTAACTTACCACCTTTTCTTCCAAACCAAATTCCGAAATTACTATTAGCAGATCTCATAATTAATCCAGCAATTATATATGCTAAACTTCCAATGACAAATATTTCAATCGCCCCATTCATTATAAAATCTATTAACATTTTAGAAAACCACTCCATAGTAAGTCACCATCCTATTTGCTTGGATAAAAATACCAATATTATAATTCATAAATAGCACTCTTTATGATATTCATCCAAAGAGTGCCTAAGATATTCCGTCGTTTCTATATTTATTTTATAAATACTTCCTTCGATAATGTGATTTTTCTGCCTATCTTTTTATGATTTGGATTTTAATCTTTAAGATTAACTTTGTTTCTCTATTAATTCCAGGATAATCTTGTATAGTCCACCCAGAAGATTACTTTGTAATCTCCAATTTTTGCTTTTTCAATAACTCCAGCTACTACTTTCAAAGATTAATTCATTTAACTCATCTCTGATACTTCTCCAATTCGGCAAAAATTGATCCATATAATTAATAAAGCGATCATTGTGATGTCTTTCTAGTAAGTGAACCATTTCATGTACAATGATATACTCTAAACATCTTGGATTTTTTTTTGCCAATTCTAAATTAATCCATATTCTCTTATCCTCTGGATTACATGTTCCCCATTTTGTTTTCATGAGCTTAACGCCCCAGGAATCAACTGAAACCCCCATGATTTTTTCCCACTTCTTTATATAATCTGGAATAATACTTTTTAAGTATTTCCTATACCATTCCGTCATGATTTTCTCACGTTTTTTAGAACTGCTATTTGGTCTTACGTACAAATCAATATACTTCTTATTTCTCAATTCAACTCTCTGCTTCCCTGTGGTTTCAATAACATTCAGCAAATATCTCATACCTGAAAAATAATGACTTTCTCCTGAAACAAATTCCCTTACAGACTGACGATCTTGTAAATTAAACTTTGCCCTTTGCTTCTTTATCCAGGAAAGTTTTGAAATAGCAAATAACCTAATTGCTTCTGTATCCATTTTTTCTGGTGCAGCAAGTCTTACTCTTCCATCTGGAGGATGAACTGAAAGATGGATATTTTTAATTTTTTTAATGATGACCTCAATATCAATGTTACCTATAGTAATTTTATCCATACTAGTATTCACCTTGATTCTTTACTATTTCAAATATTTCTTCTAGTTTTTCTTCATCCTCTATATGACGACCAATAGCATATTTCACTTTTCGCTCCTTAATTTTATTGCCCCTCCAACCATCAGGTTTAGAATAACGAATTTCTTTATCTATTGCTAATGAAAGTTCTTCATTTTGATCCAAGTTATCATACAGAGCTCTTTTAGCACTGCTATTTATTGATTTAGGATAATTATTTGAATAGCTTGGGTTCTTTACTTTCTTTGTTAATTCAACGATCTTCTTAAGATATTCTTCATAATCACTAACCTGTTCTTTTCTCTGCTTAATCAATTCATCCAATAAAATTGACATCTTTTCATAATATTTAGGATTAGTAGGTGTTTCATCAATAATCAATCTTCTTACATTGTTTTCAATCGTTTCGGCAGCAGCTTCTTTATTCTTTTTAATACCTTCTGGTAACGAATTTATTGCATCTGTACCTCTAGCAACAATTAATTCAATTAATGTTAAATCATCAAACTCTGATATTTTTTCACTCTCTTCAGCACTGATATAAGTATCAATCAAATGTCTCATAGCCGGCTCATAAGCCTTCAGGTCAATATAATCCCCTGCAGCATGCATCACTTCGGCACGAATCGTATCATAATACTTAACGTCTTTCTTTATCGCTTCAATCTCATCTTTACTGTATCCTGCTTCTTCCATTTCATTGGCAATATTAGCATATGCTCTGATAAATGCCACAGTATACTTATACAAAGCCTGTCTTTTTTGTTCATTTTCTTTTAAAGCCTCTTGATCACTTGTATCTTCTGCACAAAAATATCTGATATAAGCTAAAGTATCTTTTGGTGGTGCAACTGGTTCGCATAGTGATTTAAGGCTTTCAATTGCAGTATCCAGTTTCTCTTTAGCTTTTTCTAATCGATTCGTTAGCAAGCCTTCCACGTCTTCTTTATCAAATTCATCAAAAGCTTCTGAAGTATAATCAGCAACTGATTTTTCAAGACTTTTGAACAAATCCTTATAATCTACTATATAACCATATTCTTTATCCTCACCATCTAAGCGATTTACTCTACATATTGCCTGGAAAAGTCCGTGGTCCTGCATTTTTTTATCAATATAAAGATATGTTGCAGGTGGTGCATCAAATCCTGTCAAAAGCTTATCAACTACAATAAGCAGTTTCATTTGAGCAGGATCATTAATAAATTGCTTTTTCACTTCTTCTTCAAATTCTTCTGGTTTCTTACCATTAAGCATTTTTTGATATATTTCATATTTTTCAATGCTTTCTGTATCGGCATCTTCACCTGTTGTTTCTCCTTTTAAGTCATTTACATTGGGTACATAGGATGAAATAATAGCACATTTCTTGAAACCTTCAGCTTGGAATAATTCATAATACTTGCAAGCTTCATAAATACTTCCAGCAACTAATATGGCATTTCCTCGTCCGTTTTGAAGTCTATCTTTGGTTTCCATGTCAAATATAATATCATTGACTATTTTTGATAACCTAGACTTTGAGCTCAAAACTTTTTGCATAGTTCCCCAGCGTTGTTTTAACTTAACTTTCGCATAATCTGTAAGTCCTTTTGTTTTTACTTCAAACCATTTATCGATTTTATCTTGCGATGTTATATTTTGATCTACATTACGAGCTTCATATCGTAGATCCAATATTACCTTGTCTTCTACTGCTTCATCAAACTTATATGTATGAATATAAGAGCCAAAAACTTCTATACTCTTTTTCTTATCCTTTTTAAGTAATGGCGTTCCTGTAAAACCAATAAACAACGAATTTGGTAGAATTGTTTTCATTGCATCATGAAGTTTCCCTGACTGAGTTCTATGACACTCATCAACAAAAACATAGATATCTCCTTTAGCTTTAAAATCCGTTGGAAGGTTCTTTTTAATGTCTTCAATATATTCATCATAATCTGCATCTATTACTTCATCTTCTTTTCTCCCAAATTTATGTATCAATGAGCAAAGAAGTAGTGGCGTAGTTGCATTGAGTTTTTCGATTAAGTCTTTACCGCTTTTGGTTCGATAAATATCTTCATCTACACCTTTAAATACCTTTTCAATTTGTTTATCAAGTTCATCTCTGTCCGTAATTATCAATACTCTTGAATCAGGTATATTTTCCCTAATCCACTTAGTTAACCAAACCATCGTAAGGCTTTTACCACTACCTTGTGTATGCCAAATAATACCGCCCTCACGAGCTTTCACTCTTTTAATAGCAGCCCTCACACCAAAGTATTGATTGGGTCTACAAAGTTTTTTTATTCCTCTATCAAATACTACAAAGTCATGGATGATTTCTAAAAATCTCTCTTTATGACAAAGACCGATAAGATGTTTGTCTAAAAGATAATCCACTTCATTCATCAGTGATTCAATTCTTTTAGAGAGGTTGTCTGTAGCTTTTCCATCTTCTTTCCATGTCAAATAATATTTTTCTTTAGTTTCAATGGTTCCATATCGTATGCCTTCTGTATCATTTCCTGCCATCACCATTTGCATAGTATGGAAGAAAGGTTTAATGAAATTAGAAGTCTGATTATCTAAATTCTGTCTTATACCTTCGGACACTGAAACAATACTTCTTTTAAGTTCTAAAATGCCAAGTGCAATACCATTGACATAAAGTACAATGTCTGGTCTCTTTTTATGCTCACCTTTTATAGAAACTTCTTCCGCTATAGCAAATTCATTATCATAAGGGTCTTCCCAGTTAATGAATCGAACAGTTTGTTTATTTTCACCAGCATTTTCTTTAACCTGTATGCCATATCTTAATAGAGTATAAACTTCCTTGTTGACATAATAAAGCTTATTAATTTGATTATTGGCAGCTTTCATAAGCTGTTCAACTGCACGATTAATTAACTCTCCATTATACCCTTTTCTTTTTAAATAATTTCTTAAAATTTCTTCTTCAATATTACTATTGTTTTCTCTGTCGTGCCAATTACCAAGATATTCATATCCTAGTTTATCTTTAAAAAGTTTAATTACTCTATTTTGTGTTACTCTTTCCCTTTTCCCCACTTTGTTCATACTAATCGAATCCTCCCCGTTAAAAGTTCTTGCATCATGCCTTGTTTAATGGCTTTATATTTTTCTAATTTCTTTTCAAGGGCTTCAATTTCAGAGTCCATATCAAACAATATCTTAGAAATAACTCTTTGCTCTTCAATTGGTGGGTAAGTTATTTCCATTTTATAAAATGCATTTTTAGATAGATTGTATCTTGTGGCTCCTTGAGCAAGAGAGTAAAACAATTTTCTACCTTCATTACTCCTAAAATAGTATGAAAGATATAATGGTTCAAATTCATCTTTTTTAAATAATCTAAATCCGAAACAGAAACTATTTAAATATAACTCATCTACATCTTCCATGAGAACTGAACACATCCCTACTTCATCAGGTGTTTCCGATGAAGTGTTAAAAAACAAATCACCTTTCTGTACTAAATTTTGTTTTTCAGAAGGTCTAACTTTAACATATTCTAGATGTTGCAATCTAATGATAGCATTATTCATAATATTTAGAAAAGGAATATAGGGCTTATTACCGTCCTCAAAGTCCACTTTATTTTTTCCAGTTAACCCACCATATGCTCTACCAATATCCCCTAACTTCTTCACTTCCCATTCCCCAGCAAACCCAGGTAATCTTTTCTTTCCAGTAAGTAGTTGCTGCATTGTTCCTTGTTTGATTTTTCTCTTTTTATCAATTAGCTTTTCAAGGGAAGTTATAAGGTTATCAATATCACTTAAGGCTTTGGCAATGGCTTTTTGTTCTGATAATGTAGGGACTGGAATAAGTACATTCTTAAGATTATTTTTGGATATCCCATATACCGAAATGCCTGTAGCAATTTTTCTCAATTCATTTTTAACAGGTTTCATTGCTTGAATATATCCCTTGAAACCATCAACAAATATTCTTTTATCTCCTCTAAGCAAAAAAGTATGAAGTCCGGATACTATTTTTCGATTTTTTATGTTTTTTATCTCAACACTTACTCCAATACCTTCATAATCCTCCGAAGCGTCAGCAATAATCAAATCACCTTCTTCAAGTTTTGGTAAACTTTTTACTTTAATTTCATCAATGAACGGTATATTATCATTATCGCAATCTAAAACATATCTCCATTTAGTATGAATATCTCCATAATGGATATATTGAATTGTTCCTTGCTCCTTGGTTTCACTTCTTGAATTATTACCTGTAGATAAAAAACTAAAGGCTTCACCAAAAGTAATTACTCGCCAATCCTCAGGTATAACCCCAACTTCAGTTTTTTTATATCCATCTTTTACTTTCATCTCCTCTACCATGCAAATCCCATCCTTTTCAAATGTTCCTCAACTTTAATAGCTAATTCATTCACTTCTTTTTCTATCTGTGGTAGAGGCTCTTCATATCTTTCAGCAAGCTCACTGATTCTTGCAGCCAAACGATGAGATATTCTTTCCATTTCACCATTAACCTCGGAGATGATGGATGTCATCCACTTATCATCAACAACTAATGATTTGATTTCATCTTCATTAAGTACCTTGTATTTTTCAATGACTTTCTTATCTAGATCTTTGATTGCAGCTTTAATTTTTTTGTTAGCTTGTGCCTCTAGATCTATTATTGATAAGTATTGATTCAAAATCTCAAGTTCATCTTCAAAATCAGGATCATTCTTGATTTCTTTTATCCTATCTTTAAGGCTACCTTTAGTAATGTTTCCTTTGTCATTCTTAAGCTCTTCAAGAACACCATCTTCGCCGCTATGTTCTTCTTCGAATTCTTCTTTTTTCCTTGTAAACTCATCTTTTTCTAGCTCTAGTTTTTCAATCATTTCTTTTTCTTTAATAAAATATCTATTAATAATCAATTCTTCAGGAATTAGATCTTTATCTGCTATCCAACCATTTTCTACTATCATGTACACATCGTCTTTCATAGTCTCTAACCAATATGACATGAGATATTGATAAATATCATACTTATCTATTAGAATTCTTCCTTCGAAAGACTTTAAAATATCTTCTGAGATTTCATAAATAATAGCCTTAGGATCTGAACCAATGTTGATGTCTTTAAGCATTCCTTCATGTTTTTCAATCCAAGAATTTATTATGAGACTAATTTCACTTGTATAATTTATAAACTCTTTATGATTAAATATTGTAGTTTTAATATCATCTTTGCTAACATTGAGTCTGCTATACCCTTCTCTATCACTTTTTGAGAATAAAGTATTTCGAAGATTTGGATATACATCCCAGTATTTTTGCAGTTTATCAATATCATAATTAGGAATATCTCCAAGTAAATGTGCTTCAATATCTTGAAGATCTTCTTCTTCTTGATTATCAATATATCTTGGAATATTTAGATTATATTCATTTTGCTCTATTTCCTCAATGGATACCATTCTTGAGTATTTAGGAATTTCTAATTTATTATTAAATGCATCCACAATTTTATGAACATCTTGTTCTCTTAATCTATTCTTATTACCATCTTTCACAAAGCCTTTGCTGGCATCTATCATAAATATGCCTTTTCTTGCTTTAGCATTTTCTTTATCGATAACAATAATACAAGCCGGAATTCCTGTTCCATAGAAAAGATTCGCAGGAAGTCCAATAATACCTTTGATATATCCATTTCTTATAATGTTTTTCCTGATTTCCGCTTCAGCATTTCCTCTGAATAAAACTCCATGAGGTAAAATAATTGCACCCTTACCATTGCTTTTTAAGGATTTTATAAAATGAAGTAAAAAAGCATAATCACCATTCTTTGCCGGTGGTAAGCCATATCCAGTAAATCTTTCGTACACATCATTTGCTGGGTCAAATCCGTTACTCCAAGACTTTGTTGAAAACGGCGGATTAGCTACTGCAAAATCGAAAGTTTCTAATCCACCATCTTTATTTTTAAACTCAGGTGATGCTAAGGTGTCACCTTGCCTAATATCTGCATCTTCATTCCCATGTAAAATCATGTTCATTTTTGCAAGAGCTACTGTAGCAACATCTTTTTCTTGACCATAAATAGTAATTCCTCTTGGAGCTTCATCAGCTGCTTTTAGAAGCAATGATCCACTGCCACAAGTCGGGTCATATATAGTTTGGTCCTGACTCTTAGCTTTATTAATACCTATAACCTTAGCCATAACTCTGGAAACTTCAGCAGGTGTATAGAACTGGCCTTTACTCTTCCCTGACTCAGTAGCAAAGTGTCTCATCAGGTATTCATAAGCATCTCCTAAAATATCATCACCATCAGCTCTATTACTGCTAAAGTCAAGCTCTTCATCCTCGAAAATAGCAATCAAATTTGTCAAACGATCAACCATTTCTTTCCCTTTGCCTAATTTATCTGAATCATTAAAATCAGCTACAGTAATAACACCAACAAGATCATTGGCATCGGCCATTTTTCGAATCACTTTATTGGTTTTATCACCGATTTCCTTATCACCTTTCAGTTTAACTAAATCATGAAAACTGCCACCTTCAGGCACCTCAATAAGCGCATCTTTCTTGCCATAATATTTATCCGTTACATATCTCATAAATAAAAGAACAAGTATATAGTCTTTATATTGAGAAGCGTCCATTCCGCCTCTTAATTCATCACAACTTTTCCATAATCTGCTATACAATTCACTTTTCTTTATCGCCATATTCTATTCTCCTCCATATAATTATTTTAATTTTAATTTACTGCTTCTTAATCGTCTATCTTCAGGCTTTTTTGCATCATCAGGAATTGCCCATACTGAAGCATGTTTTTTGGCTCCATCCACTCTACCCTCTGAGCATAAAAGCTGAACTCTTCTTTTGGAAATTCCCCATTTTTTTGCTGCTTCATCAACAGTTATAAACGACTTCATACGCCACCTCTTTAATAAGCGTTTAACAAGTATTACCAATTAATATTTTATTCGTTTATGCGATTAAAAGCAATAAGAAACAAAATTTTGCTGTCCTATGAATAGGACATTTATCTTATAATGTCTGATCTAGTTTTAATAACCTCATGATTTTCTGATTTTCTGAATTATACATTTCTTTAGCTTCTTTAATTCGAGCTTTAAGTTTCAATTCATTTTCCTTAATTCTACTTCCTAGCCTTTTTATTAGCTCGTATTCATAAGCTGGTATTTCAATATTCTCAAGCTTACTGGCATTAATAACTTTTATAGTTGCTCCTGTCGTTATGTTTTCAAGTACCAATCTACCAATGTCACTTTGTAAATATTTAGCCAGAACATAAGGATCATATTTCTGCTTGTTAACCCTTATGATGGTTAAATTACTTGAGATAAAAGAGTCTTTAAAGTCATCTGGCACCACAACTAATCTCGATGTTGTTCCTTTTGTCGTCATAATAATATCTCCAGCCTTAATGTCATATTTCCCGTACCAATTCACTTTTTTGTCTCGAATTTTTTCCTCTTCATCATAGACAATCCCATCTTCCTGGATATTTTTGATGTTTAGAAAATAATGTGTTGGATTAACTTTAAGGCTTTTCATATCCTTTTTACTTACTTGAACGCCAGGTAGTACTTCAGCTACATCTTTTAAATGAATGGTCTTACCTAAGTTTTTTTCAATCACTTTGGCATTGATATACACATTAGAATTAAGATTATAGTCGTTCTCCCTTACAGCATTTATATCTGAAATTGTACAGAATCCTTCTATTTCACGCCCTTCTTTGTAACAAGTTATGATCTTTTCAATTGAATCTCTAGTGATGGTATTTTGACGTCTATTTTTACGTTCAAATTCATCAGAAGCATCAATAAAGATGATTTTATTTTTTCGCTCTTCACTCTTTTTCTTACTAAAGACAATTAACGCTGTAGAAATTGCTGTGTTTGCATATAAACTACTTGGCAATAGAATAACAGCTTCAATTTTATCTTCTTCAATAATAACTTTTCTAATGCCAGAATCACTTGATCTAAAAAGTGCTCCGGTTGTTGTAGTAATTATCGCTTTCCCATCCTCTTTTAAAACATGCAATGCAAGCTGGAAATTAGCCCAATCAGTAGCAACCTTACTTGGTATCCCATATTTTAATACTTCACTTTCCTCTAATACTCTGCTCAAAGAAAATGGTGCGTCCATTACAACATAATCAAATACTTCTTTGTCAGTAGTTTTAAAATCATAAGCATCTTTATTAATGAATTTATAATCATCAATATCATTGACAATCATTAGCATACGAGCCATTAAGAATGTTTCAAGATGAATCTCTTCACCATAATAAAATGGATTATAATTTTTATATTCTTGATCAATTCTTAAAACAATACTTCCAACTCCAGTAAAGTAATCAGCAATTTTCATTCCTTTCAGTGGGTTAATAAGGTTTACCATTAACTCTTTAATGGACTCTGGTGTTGTTATTTGATCTTCATTTAAATCCGATTCAATCAAAAGATAATTAATCATATCTCTAATTTCATCCATCAACAACTCTTCTGACGTATTAATTAGTTTAAATACATTTTGGATCACTTTAATTAAATTGTCCTTATGATCGATTCTCTTTAGCAATAGCGTTGATAATATCCCATCTAGCTCACTGTATTTTTTTTCCAAGTATTTTACTAATTCATGTAAGTCTTCGCCGAATGGGGTGATCAATCCCATACGATGAATATTATATGACTCATCAATCATAAATTTGTCATTGTTACATAGCCACTTAATAAACAATAGACTTGCTAAAATTCTGTTATTGTCATAATTATTAAAACTACCTCTAAGCATATCTGCAGCTTTGTAAATAATTGTTTCGCACTTAATCGTCATATAACCACCTCTGTTTAAGTATGTACATAATTAATGTTTTGTTCTCAAAAAATTATCCAGGGCTCCTGTTTCATTATCAATAATACCATAGAAGTTTGTAGTATGTCAATATATATTTTTAAATTATGCACATACTTATTTATCGTAGGTAGATTTATAGATAGATTATTAATTAATACTTCTTTTTCAATAACCCTATATAACTTAAAGTGTATAGTTCTATGGAGGCACCAAATTGTCACCCTCCCCATGACAGGTAATTTTTTCACTAAGTGTATTCTGTTCAAAGCATGGTTTGAATTTAAATATATTCCCAGATAAGCTTGACTTTTTATCATCGACATCTTGTTGAAAATCCATAATTCCTTCATCTTCAAAAATATCTACATCATGATTCTGTTTATTTGAATCCAAATAATCACTAAAACTCATACAATCTATTTCAAGTTGCTCAACTTTTTTTGTTAATTCAACATTGTTTTCAGGTTCAGCATTAGAAGGTTGCTTTTCATCATGTTCATTTATACAAATGGTATAAAGATTACTTGACTGTCCACCATTTTCTCTGTACCTTGATTCTTTTTTAATCATTCCAGCTTTTAATAGATCATTCAAAGCTCTTTGCACCGTTCTTTTGGACATATTGCAATCAGAAGCGATTGTTTTAATGGCTGGGAAACATGTCAATTCTTGATTTGCTCTATTAATCAAATAATTCATTACAAGTGTTGCTCTCATTGATAGATTTGCTTTGTATAAATGGTTTAATAGTTCTCCTTTAGGCATTTCGCAGCCGCCTTTCTTTTAAATTTTGTGTTCGATAATATAATCATTTAATATCTCTCTAAAGATCTTTTCATTAACATTTCCGTTAAATAAATCTGGTGAATAACTGGAAAAATATACTTTTGTGGTCTTATTTTTAAATTCTCTCTTTAGCTTACTTTTGACTTGCTCTTCAGTGAATGAAAAAATCAAATGGGTGCTTTGTTCATCGTAGATTCCAATAGAATCCTTAGTAGCTGATAACTCATAGGGTTTAGATGTGCTACATAGAACATTTATTTTACATGATTCAATAACTCTTTTTTTCTCTTTATTAATTTCGCCAAGATCAAAGATAATGAAATTGCAATCCCAGTTAAAAACAGCTGATGTATCAATATATTTAACACCTTTATATTCATAACCATTCTCTGTTTTGATCATTTCTTGATAATATGAACCAATTACATCTAAATGTTTACTTTTATTAAATTCCACATAATAAACTTTGGCTCCCATAGATGCTAGGTAATTGGCCATATTAAAAGCAGTTGTTGTCGTTCCTACTTTTGAAGAAACGCCAGCAACTGCTATTTGAACATTGCTGCATATAAATGAATATTGCTTTTTATTATCTCCACAAAATGTTTCGTTCCTAAATTTAAACACATCTTTATAACTCATGCCTTCTGGGCTTAATGTCTTTTTAATTTCTTGATTGATTGTTTCTATTTTTGTACTTGTTATTAAATTATAGACTTCAATATCAACTAGCTTATTTAACAACACATTTCCTTGCTTTAACCCTTCGCCATAAATTATAATTCTTGAATCATACATGGACTTAAAAGCTATTAATGCTTCAATAAATTCTTCTTCTGTATCTTTTATTGCCTTTAAATCTATTGCTACATACTCATAATGATTCAAACTTCTCATGTCTTTGATGACAAAACTCTTAAAATGAAATTCCCCAGATAATTTTTTGACCAATATCTCTTGTTCTTTTGCTACTGAATCAAATATACCGATGTTTTGATTACTTGATAGGTATAAAAGCATCATCTTGTACCTCCTGGTAATTGAATTCTGAAGGAATTATAAAATATCTCTTTTTAACTTTGTAGGTAAATAAAAGAATAATTCCGATTGCTAATATTACCGCATAAACAAATAATTCAATTAATAGTTTTTTCTTCATTCCATTTGACCTCTACTTTCATCTATTTTAAAATTAACTGTTTCGTCTCCTGATGATTCATCCTCTTCTTCCGTTGTCTCAAATAAATATGTTACTGGATCTACATGACTATAAGCACTCATACTTTTTCTAATTTCAAAATGCAAATGATGACCTGTGGATCGACCTGGTAATGGATCTAAATCAGGATCTCCACCTTCTAATCCAATAATGCTGCCTTGCATAACCTCTTGATCTTGCAAAGCGTACACTTTAGAGAGATGAGTGTATACTGAGTAAAATGGTTCTTTTTCAGCATCATGGAATATGATGACAAACTGTCCATAACCATCATCAATACCAATCTTAACTACTCTACCATATGCTATCGATTTTACTGGAGCATGCCATTCAGATCTGATATCAATACCTGTGTGCATTTTGTATTCACCGGTCACAGGATGAATCCTATAGCCATAGGGACTCGTTATCTCACCTGTCACCGGCATAGGATAGTCGCCATTAAATTCCAATTCTCCAATCTGCAGTTCAACTACTGCATCATTAGCTGCTTTAAACTCTTCAACTGCTGCTTTAGTTGTATCATCCATAAAAAATTGTAATATGAATGATACAGGACTAGATAGGATATACACTAAAACTGACAAAATTAAAAGCACCGTGATTAGCGGTGCCATAAGTATAATTATTATTTTTCTTCTTGCCTCTTCGTCTCTTAAAGTATTAATAGCTACCTTAGCTATGGTAGCTGCTGTTTTAAGATCTATTGCCAAATATTCACCTCTTTCCATACAATGTTTATCACTTATTTGACTATTTCTGAAAATTCTCTTTTAACGGACTTTTCAAATTGAATAACTTCATTACTTCTAGCATTTTCTTTATCAATATTTGATATGTACATAGATAGCTTCTTATGAAAATCTATTTCATCCAGTATTTTATTATATTCATTGATATATTTTGAATACTTTTTGAAAACTTCGTTTCTGAACAATTGTTGGTATTCTTTGGGCCATATCCCTTTTGTTTCATGACCTGTAAAAGGATCAATAATTTTTGGTACTAAAACAATATTCCAAGCTGCTTCAAACATAAAAACATTCTTTGTTCTACCAAAAATATGAGAGACTTGATAGTTATAAATATTTACATTACGCTTATAACCAGTTAGCTCTTCAATTATTTTCTGAGGAGCTGAATTATTAGTAGGATCTTTTCTTACATTTTCATTCCCAAACAGAAACTTATAAAAGTCAATATAGTATTTAGTTCCTTTAGCATCGCGACCGGCACCTCT
>Ga0134092_1001450_pt1 | contig 20730 bp, 13 predicted proteins | sample 3_6taG_FD_94454 | JGI IMG/M metagenome (GOLD analysis project Ga0134092, IMG submission 94454) | Switchgrass degrading microbial communities from high solid loading bioreactors in New Hampshire, USA - 3_6_20_6_A3 metaG | ecosystem: Engineered > Bioreactor > Semi-continuous > Anaerobic >... | reverse complement strand
ATCCGGGCCAACTCCGTTTTGAGGATCTGATCCCGATTGGTCATTTTTTCGCCTAAAACCGCTTTGATGATCAAGCCATAAAGGGACTTCTGCTCCTTCGGCAAAAGCAGGCGAAGGTATTCCCGGCGATACCCGGAAAGAGTATCCGCTGTAATCGGTGAATGATAGGGATAATACCGAGGGTTCTCCACCTTCCGGACCAATACTGTGTCATCCAGGTTAACCACCAGATTCAGTTGAAATGGGGTTTCTCCTTCGCTAAAGGAAAACGATCGCTCTCCTGCAGCCCAACGCCGTTTTTCTTTTTCAAACTGAACAAAAGCATCCAGCGGTGCAGGCTTGGCTGCTTCCAAATTACCGCTTGAATTTAACTTTACCGAGTAAAGCCACTCTTCCGCTTCAAAAAAGGCTTCCGTTTGTTCATTGCCAAAAAGGCCTGCCTCAACCTGTTCCGCCCCGTCAAGGAGTTGGAGGCCAAAGAGTTGGGGCGTATTCCGGGCACCCAAATCCCATTGCCGGACGATCACCGGATTGATGCCTGCCTCCAATGGGAGCTCAACATCGACAAAAGACGGTTTCGTACCGGAGGCTTGAACCCGTTCGGCCACCAGACGGCCGCGGCACCACACTTGAGTTTTTCCCCGGGTTGACCAGAGCCGGGCTTTCACTTTGGTTTTGACAGGAACCGATAAATAGGTCAAACCGTAATAATCCGAGGCTGTCAAATTATAAAAGAAACGATAGGTTTCGACAAAGACATTTTGCCCGCCGCTATACAATTCCCAGGCGTCACCGGAAGAGGTTATCCTAGGTACCCGTTCCAGCTTGATAAATTCCGGTGATCTGAGACGCGAAAGCAGCCATGTCCGTGCCTCTTTTTCATTGCCCAGGTCTTGATTAACAGGGCTGAGGATGGGCCCGAGAGTTTGCCAAGTTCTCACAAAACCTTGTTGATCCAGTTTAAAGGGGATAAATCGCTCCTTTTCAACCTCCCGGTCAGGTACATCGGCCAATTGCTCTCCTAAAAAGAACAGATCGATACAGTCAATCCGGCCATACTCGCCCTGATTTCTATATCCTGCAATTTTGATTTTATCTCCCCGGTTCAATCGAATCCGGGTAACCTTCCGGCTGACTAAATTGTCGGGACCGGTGCCGTCATTGTCAAAATCCCGGCAGGCCTTCCAGTTATCGACCCATTTGGAACCACACCAAAGTTTAAAGCCGCTAACGCCGTCTGATTCATCGAAATAATGAATCACCAGGTCATAATAACCGCTCTTCCCTTTAAACTCCGTCTCAGCCTCAGCATAAACATTTTCAGCTAAGACGCTACGAATCACTTTTCGACCGGAAGCATTTGCATTGTTTTCTGTAATAAATCCGGTTAACTTGAATTTTTCTGCTTCGAGGCGAAGGGGGTCGCTGGTTTCAGCCACAATACCGGAAGAAAATAGCAATAATCCAAGGAGTGTCACGAATATCAGACGGCAAGGTAAGAGAGAATGATTTGTAAAATAAGTAATAGGCATGATTTGCACCTTCGTATCTTTAGAAAGCTAATTCTGTTTGTAGTATAATTATCGACTTGCCTTTACTTTTCATCAAGTCTGTCTTAGCATAAAAAATCCCCTGATTCGTCTGTCGACAGGAGGCGCTGTTCGCCCTCCTGCACTTTGATTTCATATTTCCATTTAAAAATAAATTCTTTAGATTACCCGTGAATGCGTTCCTGAACGTCCACTGCCGCTTTTTTACCGCCAAAAAAGCGGCGCAAAAAGGCGCCGGTGAACCTCAGGGTTCCCGGACCCTCCCTTTAATCATCCAAGGTTTCTCGTAGGTCTTCGCCATCCATGGCCTTTTGACTGTCAATCAGGCAAGGGCTTCCGATGGCGACCGCAGTTTTCCATCCCTGAAAAGATGCGTCGCAAGGCTCCATCCCTGGAGCCTTTCCTCAGCGATAGCTTCGACTATACAAGGAAAAATCGATATAAGAGTGGCCCGCCATGGATGGCAGGCCCGCGGCTTTGATTTAGGATGAATCACAGCCGTTGATATACAATTTAGGCCTTGAAGCCGGCGCAATGGATGCGGCGGCAATGATAGTAATGGAGTAGCCTTACCTATTGATGGTCAGGGATGACCATCGGGATTGGAGGGGTCTGGAGACACAATTATCCCCAGCGGTAGCTATTCCAAAGGGGTTGACCGCACAATCCCTTTGGAAAAACTCGTTCATTGAGCTCACCCCGATAGGCCGACAGGCCGATTTTGAAGTTGTTTATTGTTGGAGAAGAAGTTACTCTTATAGTAAGCCATCAGAATCATTCCTTCTTGGTTTGTCTCAGCAACTTGCCATTTCGGAGTTCCTGATGGCTTTCTCTTTTTATGAAATTGCGAACTTAATTATACACTAGCAAATTGAGTCAATTCTTGAAAAATATTGGTAATTTCTGCTTTGCAGTTTGATATAGACCAAAAAGACGATTTTAGCCACCGGCTAAAACCGTCTTTGTCGTCAGTCTGAGTCACACAGTTAAAACTGTGCGACCTAAAGTAATTTATTAATCCAATGATCCGATAATAATAAACTTCAATTTATCTTTGATTTCTTCCAATTTTCTAAATTGATCGACAACATCATCTGGTATATATGCTATATTTAGATTTCTAGAATCTTTATCTTTATTTCTGTATATTACAACGATATAGTTAATACTTAACCCATTCATAACAAAAGGTTTATTAATTTTTATTAAATAAGTTTCTCCGAATACTGAATTAGTAGAATCTATTACTACTCCCGTAAAAATGTTATTCTCTTCCGGCGAAGTAAAATCCCAAGGTTCTGATACTAATATTTTTACTTGTTGATTTATTTTCATGAACACACTCCTATCGTTTCATTTTTGGTAGTTTATTATTTCTACTTTTATAAGATCGTTAGAAAAATACTCCCTTCCACCGCCTAAACCACCATAATCTGGTTTTACAGTATTACCTCCCATTACAACAGGATTGTTAGTTATCTTAAACTCTACAATGTATTCTGGTTTGTTTGGCAATGACAACCTATTCCGAGCATTGCTGGCATTCTTATAATAGGAGTCAGTAAAATATGTGGTCCCTTTCCTTCCTCCTCGTAAATAGCCTGTCTCTTGAACTGCTTTTAGTTCTGCTTCGGACATAACCCTATATAAAGATTTACTATTCAGCTTACTTATGTCGACATTAGTACTACGCGTTCCCTTAACACTACTTGACAATGCTTTTACATCTTTTTCAGTAAACTTCCTCCCATTTATTGTTACACTCTTCGTCGAAGAAGACCCCTGTAACAATGCAAATACAAAAATCAAATCGTTTGAGCGCTGTTCCGATTCCAGATGTTCAATTTCTTTAATCGATGTCTCAAACTGCGCCAACTTATACATTAGGGTAATCCTATCGCCGGCTTCATCTTTTGCATCAAATCCTAATTTTCTAAGGTCTTGATTTGATATTTCCCCTTTTTCTTTTAAAGCATTTAAAATTCCAACAGCATCTTTTGCACTAATATCACGTGTGTCATATAACTGTTTTACAAAAAATGCTTCCCGCCGACTCACATCAACATTGGCCAGATCATCGTCTTGTCTACTCAGTAGTTCTTAGACTTTTCTATCAATGTTTTTACCCGATAGGTCAGTAAACTTTAACGGATTATTGGCACAATAAGCATATAGATTTGGATTGTTCGGGTCGTAAATCGGATCCTCACTAATAAACCTCCCAATCTCCTGGTCATACCACCGCGCGTTAATTCGGTGTACTAAACGCGGTCACAGTTTTAAACAAAACCCCTGCTAAATATGAAATTTTCAAAGTTCCATCTCGTTCCAAGTCAAAAAATTTTTGGCCAAAACGAGGGGGCCGAAAAATCGCCCCTAAAGCACTTTTTAACTTTTTTCGACCAGTGCTAATAAATTCCTGCTTTTTTCTTACCCGCTGGTTAAAAAGCCTCCAGTCGATAAAAAAAGCCCCCGGAACCTGGGGGGCGGTTGTTACTGGTTCGGCTCGGAACCGGCCTTTTTGGCCTCGCGTTTGGCTCGGGGATGGGCTTTTTTTACCGCCTGTTTTAGATCCTCTATCGTTAGATGGGTGTAAACCTGGGTGGATAATAAGGAGGCATGGCCTAAGAGCGCCTGAATATGCCGGATGTCGGCGCCATTCCGTAAAAGATGGGTCGCCATTGAATGCCGGAAGATATGGGGCGTGATCCGTCTCTGCACTCCGCTTTTTTGGGCGGCTCTGCCAATCATAATTTTTAAGGCTCCCTGGGACATCCGGTGTCCGCCCGTGGTAAGAAACAGGGCTGTTTCGTCCGGGGCCTGGGCGAGCCAGGGCCGGATCAGTTTCAGGTAAGCCATAAGAAAGAGTAAAGCCACTTCGCCCACCGGCACGATCCGATCTTTCTTGCCCTTGCCCTGCTTAATCGCGATTTCCCCCCGTTCGATGAAAAGGTCCTCCAGATTCAGATTGATCAATTCACTGCGCCGGATGCCGGTGGAATATAACACTTCCAGGATCGCCCGGTCCCTTAAACCGGTAGGGGTATTAATCGGGGTGGCTTCCAGGACTTTGACGGCCTCTTCCTCGGTCATAACCTCCGGCAGCTTTAAAGGTTTAGACTTTTTAGGCCGCTCCGGTTTCATTACCGGGGTCATCAGGATCTGTTTGGTCTGCTCCAGCCAGTGGAAAAAGCCGGTGATGGCAGCGATATGGGATTCATAAGTACTATCGGCAAGCGCCCCGCCTCTTTTGGTGCGGTGTTCGGTCTTGAGATAAACCCGGTAAGCTTCGATCTGTTCCCGGGTCACGGCCTTGGGGTCATCCGTCCCCCGCTCCTCAAGGTAAGTAAAGCATTGCTTTAAGTAGGCCTTATGCCAGTTAATTGTCCCTTGGGCATGGTTCTTCATGGCTAGGAACTGGAGATAGCCGGTTAAGTAGTTTTCAAACCTCATTGGTCTCGATCTCCCTCCTTTCACGGGGGTGGCAGCGTTTCAGGACGTTTTTCAGGTCGGTAATCTCCACCTTGGTGTAAACCTGGGTGCTGGATAGATTCTCATGGCCTAAAAGCTCCTGGATCTGCCGGATGTCGGCCTTGCCCTTGAGTAAATGAGTGGCGCAGGTGTGCCGCAGTCCGTGAGGACTGATTGACTTTTTCAACCCGGCCTTTTTGCCGTACCGGCTGACTAATTTGCTGACGGTGGTGTAATGAATCTTCCGCCCGTCTTTCGTGACAAATAGAAGCTGTTGATCTGGCGGGGCGAGCTTGGGCCGGACTTCATTTAAATACAACTCCAGGTAATCACAGGCCACTTCCCCCAAGGGTACGAGCCGGTCTTTTTTGCCTTTGCCCTGGTTTACCCGGAGTTCTCCCCGGCTTAAATCCAGGTCGGCCAGGGTCAGGCTGCAAAGTTCGCTGACCCTGATACCGGTGGAGTAAAAGACCTCCAAATAAGCCCGGTCACGGATGCCCAACGGCTTATCCAGGTTCGGTTTGGAAAGCAGCGTGCCGATCTCTTTCTTGCTCAAGATGTTCTTGGGCAGTTGCCGGGGGAGCTTGGGCAAGTCCAGATCGGCGGCGGGGTCATAAAGCGCGTACCCGGATTTGGTCAGGTATTGGAAGAAGGTCTGGACACATCCTAACCGTTTGTGTTGCGATTTCGGGGCCAGCGGCTTGCCCCGGTTAGTTTCAAGGTAAACCCTGGCTTGGTAGTCCTGGATCACCCGGCGATCCACCTCGGCGATATTTTCGATCTTCAATTCCTTCAAGTATTCCAGGAACCGTTTGACGTTGTAGACGTAATCCGGGATCGTCCGCTCGGAAAAGCCGATCACTTTCATATGTTCGGTGAATTTCAAGAGTAAAACATCAAATTTATCCATCGGTGAAACCTCCTTTACGGGTAAAAATTTAAAACGGTAAGCGCAGTTTGCCTTTAATGTAAGGCAGTAAAGCCCGTAATTGTTGATTTAACGCTCTTTTTCACACTTCAAACTTCATCTTTCACACTTTAAGAGATATACCCCCCTCAAGCTTTCGAATACTTCTGTACCGGTCGGGTCAAAGTACCGTCATTGCTGAATGTGACTGGTAGAAATGCCGTTTCTACCAGTCGTACCAGTAACCGGCTATGCCGGTTTTTTAAAATCGGCGGAAACTGGTGTCATACCGGGCATAAACTACCTTCGGGTAAAATGACAGCCCATCGGCCAGCAGATAATAACCGGACCCGTCATGTTCGATCCGCATGGTAAGCCAGCGGTTTACGGCTCTCACCTCCACGCACTCCCCGCAGGTTAATTCATAAGAATCTTCCTGAGTGCAAACGGCATACCGCCCGTTTGGTTGTAATTTCAAATATCCTTCATGCTCCATCAAGAAGCGCCTCCTTTACGGCTAAAATTTTAAAACGGTAAGCACAGTTTGCCTTTAATGTAAGGCAGTAAAGCCTTTAATTGTTGATTTAACGCTCTTTTTTACCCTTTTCACTTTTAACTTTACACTTTAAAACATATACCCCCCTCAAGCTTTCGAATACTTCTGTACCAGTCAGGTCAAAGTACCGTCATTGCTGAATTTGACTGGTAGAATCGGCCTTTCTACCGGTCATACCGGTCAGCCCAAATCCTTCCAAATGCTTCGCCAGCTCCTCCGGGGTAAGTAAGCCCTTTAACGGCTTGCGTTTGTTGGGGTTGTTCAGCCGGTAGGCGAACTGTCCCCGGCTTTTCAGGTTTTCAACCACCAGATATTCCATTTCCTCCAGTTGCTTGATGTGGGCTTTGATCTGGTGATCCGGCCAGCCGGTATGTTCCCGGATGTCGCGGCGGGTAAAAAGGATCTCTTCCGGTGGTTTTTCCGTCCCTTTGCCTTGGGGGTCGATCATGGCCTGGATGCTCTCTAATAGCTCTCGGGCGTGTTTTTTCAGGTCATCCAGGGTAAAGCCCAGGATTTCGCAGGCTAATTCGTAGGCGCGGGCGTAGTCCTCAAGGGTAGCTAACACGGCGGTCATTTTTTCGCCTTCCGGAGTGACGATCTCTTTTTGCTCTCGCTGGTACTGGAAAAGGAAGGTCACGGCTTCGATCAGGGACAAAAACCGCTCATGATCGCGCCGGGTTCTAAGCGAGTCGGCGGGAAAGTCCAGCAAGGGCGCGTAAGGAATCTCGACCACGACTTCTTTTAACATCCGTTGCAGGTTGTGGTGACGGTGCTTGATGGCCTCGAACCGGGCTTTCCGGACTAATCCCTCTTCGGTCTTGGCTGTCCGTTGGGCGTGGTGGATGCGCCGGGTCTGTTCCGGGGATTCATCCAGGTACAATTCAAAACACCGGGTGGCGTTTTCGTGGTTAATTTCGGCGCTGGTGGTAGTCTCCAGGTAAGCGATCGGGCCTTCAACCTCAAAGGTCATGGTTTTGATCTTGCCGCTGTTAGGGTCTTTGATGGGGACCGCCTGGGTCAGCTTCTGGCGGCTTTGCAAGGTCCGGATCGAGTAGTCGGCGCCTTCGCCTCCGGTGCGTTCCTCGATGATTAACAGTTTCCGTTTTAATGCGTCCCGTTCCATGTAGTACAAGGCTTGCGGGGTGATCCGGGAGAAAAATTCGACTTCTTCCGGGGGCGTGAGTTCCTGGACGGTTTCCACCAAGCCGGACTTCCCCGCGGCGGCCTTGGAGATGATGATCCCTGACAAGGGCTTGGGCAGCTTCCGGGATACTGAAATCAAGTAGGCTAAAATCTTGTTGGTTTCCTCTCCAACGTGGCCGATGGCTTCCATGTCGGCCAGAATTAATTCCAGTAAATTTGAGTCGGTAAGGAGCTTTAAGGCTTCTGCTTCTTCCTCTTTGGTCATCTGGTAGGGCTTTTTCTCCTGTTTTTCCTCGATGCGTTGCTTGGCTTGATAGCTTTCAATCTGGTTGATGATAAAGAGCAGATCGGAGTCAATTAAACCCGCTTCCAGGTTGAAGAGCTTGGCAAGCTGCCCGGTTAGATAGTGCCGGGATCGGCTCTGGTAGAGGTCTAAAGTGTCAATATGGTACTTTTCGCCCAAGGTGGCCCGGATGTTCACCCGGAGCCGTTCCAGGCTGTGCATGGACGCGCCCCGAATCCGGTATTGCCGGTCCCGGCAGTTGATGATCAGGCCGATCTCGCTTTCCTCCACGCTGTAACCCGGTTTCAACCCGGAATTTTCAGCCTCGATTAACGCCTGGGTGAAGTCGTCGAAAGTCTTTCCGGCCTGGAAAAACTCGTTTACGTCCTTGTATTCAGCAAGTTTGATAATTCCAACGTTAAAGCCTAAGCCCGTTAAGACCTCGCCGATCTGGACGGTGGCTTTTTTGCCGGGATCGTCATTGTTCAGGCAAAGGTAAATTTTCTTCGGGCGGTAGGCGTGAAAAAGCTCTAAATGGTCATCGGTCAGGCCGTTGGTGCCATAGAGCGGAATTACGTTAGGGTAGCCGTTTTGATAGAGGCTTAAAGCGTCAATAATTGATTCGGTAAGGATTAACGCTTCGGAAGAGGCGGCGGCGGGACGGTTGACGATTCCCTGACGCTTACCCGGCAGATAAAGATGGGTCACTTGGCCGCTCGGTTGGAGCTTCCGGCCATACATCCCGGCCACGTTGCCGCCGGAGTCGAAGAGCGGGACTACTACACAATTTAAAAACAGTTCCTTGCCGTAGCGGTTCAGGATGCCGATCTTCTTTAAAGCGTTCACCAGTCCGCCTTCTTTGGGCAGAGTGGAAAGCAGTTTCCCGTCAGCGTAGCCGATTCGAAAGGATTGGTAGATCTCATGTTTGGTAATTCCCCGGCTGGCAAGATACCTTTGGGCTTTGGGATTGGTTAAAAAGGTATCATGGTAAAAATTGGCAACATGGTTGAGCAATTGGGTTGAAGTCATTCCCGACTCGGCGGCAGGTTCCGATCCGCCGGTTAAAGCGTCAACCGCTTCCGGGAAGCCGACTTTTTCGTAGAGTTCAATAAATTTGATGGTGTCGCCAGCCGCGCCGCAGCCGAAACACTTAAAAAGGTTTTTCCTTGGGTCGATGGATAATGACGGGGTATGATCTTCATGGAAGGGACAAAGCGCAAAATATTGGCCGCCTTGCTTTTTAATGGCGATCCCTTTGGACTCTACCACTTCAATTAAGCTCTGCTTTTTCGCCTGGTCAATCCGGATTTGTTCGATCATGCTCTCATCTCCTTCTTGGTTGCGCTGAAACGCGACTTGGCGCGTTAGGGCGCTGGTTAGTTAGCTTTGCGCGCGTCGATCAGGTCAAACATTTTTTCTTTTAACTGGTTCATGGCTTGTTTAAAAGCCGCCAGATTCGCGCTGGCCTCGCCGCTCAGGAATTCCTTGCTTAAAGCGTCCACGTTCTCGCCGCTTAAAATGAAGGTAGCTGAGGAGGGGCGGCCGCGCCGCCCGTCCTCGGTCAAGGTAATATCTTCCACCGTACCGCCACGGCTGACGATGTACGCCGCGCAATACAGATCCTTGGTCTTGATCTTCATAAGTCCGCCTCCTCCGCGAGTTGGATCACCAGTTGCCCCGGTTGTTCCCGGACAACTACCTTTTTCCCCAAACTAAAACCCTGCCTGCCCAGCCAATCACCGGCAAGCCGGATCATCGGGACTTCTTTTTCATCACGATAGATGTAACCTACTGTAAGCCGGTGATCTTTCATTTGCCCGAACCCCCTTTCAGTTCGGCTTCGAGTACGGCCAGGGCATCTTTTAAGGCTTGGACCGCCTTTTGCTTTTCCTCTACCGGTAAATCCGGACGGTAGGAAAAGCCGATCAGCTTAAAGCCTTGTTTGGTACGGTGAAAGTAGGTTTTGGGGGTGCTTTCTTTCGCGCTCTGTTGCTGCTTTTTGTGGCCGATTAACTGGCGCAGGTATCGTACGGACATTTCTTTAGCGGTGATCTTCTCGATCAGGTTTTCAATATATGGGACGTCGCATAATTCGCTCAAATCATTGAGACACAAGGCGTGAGAAGTATTAATCCGGCCTTGTTTCAAGGCGTTGAAAATGACCTCCGGGAGAGCTAACAACGAAAGGTAACGGCTGACTTGATCCTGGGTGGTGTTCAGGATGGCCGCGATCTGGCTTTGGGTGTGGCCTTCGTCTTGAAGCCGTTTACAGGCGTTGGCGCGATCCAGGTCGGTCAGGCTCTTGCGTTCTTCGTTCTCAATGACGCTTAACCGGTGGGCTTTTGCGTCGTCGATCTCCGGCAGGATGATGGCCTTGACGGTCGCTCCGCCGATGGCCTTAATGCTCCGGGTACGCCGGAAACCGCAGATCAACTGATAAGGCGGGGTTATCCCCCGGACGATCACCGGGATCTGCTGGCCGTCTTTTTTGATGGACTCGATCAGGAGTTCCAGGTCTGGGTCGAGCCTGTATTCAAACTGGGTATTGTCAAGGTCGATCTCCTGTAAAGGAATCTCGGTCACGCTGGGGCTGGTTGTCCCGGCAATCTCTTCCACGTAATGCAGGGTGGGAGTTTTCAGGATCTTGGGCTTAGACACGTGACATCAACTCCCGGTATGCGGCCTGATACTGGGCCGCTCCCTGGCTCTTGGGCGCGTATGTAATGACACTCTGCCCGGCTGCCGGGGACTCTTCGATCTTGATATTACGGTGAATCATGGTTTCCAGGACTTTCTCACCAAAAAAGTTCCGGATCTCCTGAAGGGCTTCCTTGGCCAGGGTTGTCCGGGGGTCGTACATGGTAATCAATACGCCTAAAAGCTCCAAGTGGGTGTTTAACTGTCTTTTGGCTATTTGATAAGTTTGAAAAAGGTCATTGGTCCCTTGAAGCGGATAAATGGAAGGTTGGATCGGAATCAGCAAATATTGAGCGGCAATCAGAGAGATTAGAGTTAATAAGCCTAATGCGGGTGGGGTGTCAACTAACACCAGATCAAACCCGATGGCGAAGGGCTGTAAAATCTCTTGTAATAGATAGGGTTTGCGGTGGTCTTGGGCGCTGTATGCTTCCAGCTTGGAAAGATCACTGGCGCCCGGAATCAGGAACAGGTTAGGAATGGAGGTTTCGATCTGCGCGTCGGAAAGTTTGGTCGAATACCTTAAAGCGTGGTAGATCGTGGGCTGGTTCTCGGGTGTGGGAATTAAGGTTTTGGTGAGGTTCGCTTGAGGGTCCAGGTCAATCAGGCAGACTTTTTTGCCGTCCAGGGCGGCGGCTACCCCCAAGTTCAGGCAGGTGGTGGTCTTGGCTATCCCGCCTTTTTGGTTGGCTACGGTAACGATCATTTGCATTCTCCTCTCATTTTTGGTTTGCCACCATTGAGAGGAAAGCCATAGTGTGGTAAAATACAAATAAGCACACGTTAAGGCTTGTCCTTTCGTGGTAGCGGGTGGGCTGTCGATCGTCTTGGCGGATGGGCGACAGCCCTTTAAAAAGTATGATCTTTCTTGTTTAATATTGCAACAAATTTGTTTAGGTTTGTCAACCATCCTTGTTGAATTTGATGGTTTTTTTTGTTACACTAATCATATGAAAATACATGAGAAGATCAAAATGCTCCGCCAGCAAAAAGGCTGGTCACAAACACAGCTTGCCAATAAGCTTAATGTACATTCGCAGCATATTAGCCGTTATGAGCGGGGAAACTCTAACCCGTCGGCTGAAACACTAACTAAGTTCGCCGAAATTTTTGGCGTTTCCGTCGATTACCTGTTAAATGATGATGCGGAGAATGTTTCGACATATCAAATTAAGGACAAACAGTTGCAGCGGTACTTCGAGGAAGTTGATAAATTGAATGAAGAAGATAAAAACTTAATTAAAGGGGTTATTGAATCGGTTTTAGTAAGAAATAAGGTTAAAGATTTAGCGTCCGATAAGAAATTTTAAATTATTCAGCGCTGAATAACCGCCCCAACCCCTTGACTGTCAAGCCCTTGGAGCGGTTTTCCTTTTGTTCGTCAATTGTCACTTTCCGCAATACAAAACGGCCTTTTTCTTTTACAAATCCCTTGCAAATCCACCCCGTCCAGCCTAAAATGCAAGGAATTTCACCCCCGAAACTGACACAACCCCCAAACCAGATCGCCCGAAATTGCCCTGATTTATCAGCCTTCACGGTCGGCAAAGTTTCCGTTTCCCCCGCAGTCACCATACGTACAAATGACACCCAGGCCGCCTTTGTGTAAGGGAAAACCAGCGGGTAAGATAAAGCCCGGATCGCGGAATCGTCCGCCGCCCAATTTCTTTAAGGTAGGCAAGATTCCCGAACCCCTTCCCGCCGCGCCCCTTTCTCCAAACCTCTTTCCCCCAGGCACCTTTCCCCGTTAAGGTACTCTATTGGACATGGAGACAGGGGCGCTCTGTCGACGGTTCTGCTGGCCGTGTCAAGGAAAGGGGTTCGGCAGGCTCTGGCCTGTCTTGCCTCCTTTGGGTAGTTCTGCCCGTTCGCGCCCCGGTTCCGGCCATCCCTGGCAATCACGGCCCCGGTTCGCTCTCTCGGCCTAGATTTGAATTCCCGCCCACCCGCAGCCCGTTTTGATTGCTGGATCACCCTTTAAATTCGGGTTTTTAAGGTTTTAGGTTTTTCAGGCCGCCCGCCCTTAGTTGAAAATTCAGTCACGGCAAGGAAAAGTCAAGGGCGCGGTTTTTGCGCCGCCAGGGAACCCTTGACTTTTCCGCAGTCCGTGGCTTACAATCGAAAGACTAAGGGCGGCCTTTGGTTTTAGACTTCAAAGCTTTTTCTTACCAGCGGTTGATCTTTTATGGAGTCCCTTGAGGGACGGCGGGGGAATACCCTTTCAGAACGGCTTCGGGCGGGAGGGTTGGCGGCGAAGGCGACCCAGGCGCGGCGGTGGGAGCGGACCTGATATATTTGGCCCTCGGAAGTCTGCGTGGTGGCGCGCCGGAGATTTCAGCCCGGACAAATAGGCATCCTGAACCAGCCCGGATATCTTTTAGACTTGCGAAGGCGACTTAGCGGCCAGTGCCCCAAGGCCAGCCTCTTCCTTGATTCCACTTTCGGGCGTTGTATAAACCTTATTCCGTCATAGGCCATGACCCGCCTGACATACTTTTGGCCGTTGACGGAATGCGCGTTTATACGATGCCCAGGCTGGCTTTGGGGGCGCGGCCGCGGACAGAACCACCCGGACAAATAGGCGGCGGAGGAGCAGGTGGTGGTCACTGCCCGGATTCCTGGCTTTCAGTGAAGTGACGACCACCGACCTGCAGGGTTTTTTCGGCAGGCTGTCCGGGCTTCCTCACTTTCAACCCGGATCGGTCCGGTCTGCCTGATCGGGGCGCAGAGTCTGCCCGGAAAAATAGGCCCAAATTTTAAGGCGGCGATCTTCTTTCCGGGATTCCGTTGTATCCTTTAGAAGATGGCCGCCGGCAGGAGCGGGTTTCCCCAGCAAACGCCGGCTTTTTGGCCGGGGTTTACCGGTGGGCTTGCAAATTCAACCCGGAGAGATAGGCGGCAGTGAATCAACCCGGAAAAATAGGCCCTGACTTTATGGTGAGATATCAAAAGATCATGATCCAAGCAATACAAAAAACCCGCTTTTTCGCGGGTTTTGTGGTTAAATCCATTCTCTAAGTCCTCGTTAATCACATTCTTTGAGTATAAAAGCCGGTTTCGTATTTCTTGCCAGTTATAATTTCCATTGCATATTGTTTGAGGTACTCAACAAACTTCTTTAGGAATTCTTCGAGTTTGCTTTCAAATAACGTTAAGTCAGGACAACTCAACCGAAAGAAATTTGGATCAAAGTCTGGCGCATACTTTTCTATGTACAGGTCAAATTCAAGAGAATCCCCATATTTCCCATCTAGGGGAGTATTATAAAAATCAACTACAAAAGCGTCAATAAAAGTATTTTTATGATTTAGGGGTAAATAACTAATAATTAGCTTTCGACTTATTTCGTTGTAATAATAAATTGTCTTTGAATCTAAACCAACAAGTCCTCCATCTGTAATTTCTGACTTTCTTTTATACCCTATTTCTTCCAAGAATCCTAAGTATTGAGGTATTTTTTGTTGTACAATCTCACATCTTTTAATGGCTTCGGATTTTTGAAGGCTCATATTAATTCACCTCCGATCCAAAGACATTATCGATTTCCATATTATAAAATTCACTCTTTGGCTTACCAGTAGGATTCCCTATATCATAGATTGTGTATCCTTCATCTTTAAGCTTTTGTATCCATGCTTGGTTTTCCTTATACATCTTGGTAGTTGGTAATACATCGTCAGGAATCCATCCACCATATTCAGTTGAAAGTCTTCTAAATTCATCCCTTGCGGCTTCTGATATTTTATTCCCATCAAATATTTCCGCGCCTTTAATTCCTTGTGCAAATGCTGTGACACAAGCCATATCTCTTCCAATAACAGCTACTTTACCTTCTGCCCATCCTTTCATCATTCTATTGGAAGTTATACCATTAATCGTTACCTCAATCTTCTTAATCCCGCCGCCCATAAACTTGGCTACGTTCTGATAGTCAAACCCCATTTTGGCCAAACCCTTGGCAACGGATGAAGCTCCATATTTGGTAACTAAATCAGCTAAACCACCGCCTGCCAAATCTCCAATAAATCCAACAGCGAAGTCTTGTAAGGCTTGTTCTGCCGAATAATTCGTCCCCTCATGCAACGCATTTACTAAAACATCCCCTACGGCTGTAGCTGCCGCTTTTCCTAATCTTCCTCCTGGTACTTTCCACGGTATCAAACCTTCCGCCGAAGAGCGTCCCACTTGCCACCAGTTCACATCTCCAAAAGATGCTCCTACATTACCTTGTGTTTCGGAGTTGAAGAAGTAATTCATCGTGGCCTGGGCCATTAAGTCAGCCGCGCCGCCAGCCCCAGCCTTAACTAATAACGGAATAATCGGAAAATGACCGTCAGGATCGGAATATAAGACAGGGTTATTAAAGCAGTAAGAATAGTAATTCAGGGTTCTGGGATCGTTCGGGTCTCCTGGGTTGGTATCCTCGCTGATAAATCTGCCGATCTCGGAGTCCATCCACCGAGCATTGAAGTAATACAACCCGATGTCCTCATCCAGATCCTTCCCGGTAAACTTGGCAGCACGTTTCAAGTCGCCGGTTTGGCCTACCTGTTTTCCGAAGGGTGTATACTCCCCGTCCCAGATGGTGTTCCCTGCTATGTCGGTGACTGCAACGGTGCTTCCCAGGTGGTCCGTATGGTAGAAATACTTCGTGGTAACTTTTAAGTTATCAAGGTTCCCGTCCAACCGGGCAAAGTGTTTACCCAGTACATAGATGTACTCCAGATAATTTCGGTTTTCCTCTTCGTAGAGGATGTTCCCCGACTGGTCGAAGGCATAGTAAGTTACACCGGCTGGACTGGTTTTTTGCAAACGCAGGCCGGAATCATCATAGAGATAATCCGATACCGTCTTTCCGTTTTTCTTCACCGAGATCAGCCGGTTTAAGAGATCATATTGATACTCCCAAACCACGCTGCCGTCGACTGCTGTCTTTTGAATCAGATTCCCATTGGGATCGTATTCATAGTTATATTTCCCGTTGGATTTCAGCCGACTGGAATTGGGCTCATAAGTATACGTCCTGATATTGGCATATCGCTGGGTTATGGTTTCACTGGTCCGGTTACCAATGTGATCATAGGTGTATTGTTCGATCTGGTTGGTGACCAGGTAATAGACTTTCATCAGCTTATCGGAAACATTAACAAATTGCGCTTTATTGACAATGTTAAACTTCCGATCCCGGTCATCAAATAGGGACCGAACTTTCACATAACGGGCAGTAACCGGCTGAGCGAATGCGATCTCCAAAGAGCCATCCGCTTGTTTGGTTAAACTCCAGTCACTGATTTCAGTATAAGCCAGATTGTCATGACTGACGTAGATCCGGATATTCTGAGCATCCACCCGGTGAATCGGGCTGGTCGGTTTAAGTTCGATCCGGGTCACCGGGATCGATGCCTGCAGATCAACGCCAACGCTGCCCGAAGCATAGTCTAGCTCGATCAGCTCAAGGTCATCGATGGCAAAGTCCAACGCTTTAAGCCCGCCAAAGTCTTCCATCGTCCGGCCGACTCTCTGAAGTTCATTCTCAGGATTGACCTCAAAGCGGCCCTTCATATTGGCGAAGATCAATTGATTGAGCAGATCATATTCGTAGCTGTCTTGATTTTTGGAAATGATATTATTGGCTCCATCATATGCAAAGGAATACTGTTTAATAATCGTCCCTTGATTATCATATTTTACTTCTTTTAACCGGCCGTTTTGATCATAATCCCACGTACTGGTAATACCATTGGCAGCCGTTATACTCTTCAACAGTCCGCCAGCATCGTAAACCGGAGCTTGATCAATATACCCTGGAACCCGGGTTAATTCGCCTAACGGGTTATATTGATACTTCACCCAATGTCCGGTAGGATATTTCACTCCCGTCAGACGGCCCATCACATCATATTGATACTCTACTGTAAACTGTTTACCCTGATAATTCTTGGTTTCACTGGTAATCCGTCCATAAGGATCCGGGACATATTGGCCAGAAGCCATGTTGTAGGAGGTCGTGACTTGATCAGTCTTGACCTGAATACGATATCCCGCTTCGTCATAGCGATACTCGATATGCTGCGTCTTGCCATCGTTGGCCAGATCGATCCGTTTCACTAAATTATTGGGATAGTACTCGTAGACTGTATCTGTACCATTAGGATCCTTGCTCCACACCCGGTTACCCACGGCATCATAACGATACTGCTTGGTAAAGTCTAAAGCGTTCGTTTCCCGAAGCAAACGGATTAATTCGTCGTATTCGTAGTTGGTAGTATGGCCTTGAGCATTGACTAATTGTGCCAGATTCCCCCATTGATCATAGCGATAGATAGTTTTTCCGCCCAAAGCATCCCGCACTTCACGGAGGCGGTTATACCGATCGTAGGTGTAATTGGTTTTGACATACCGCCCGTTAATATAGGCTGTCCGATTGTTAAATTCGTCATATTCAAACTGCTCGACGACTTTACCGGAGGGTTCCGGATACGTTACTTTTTCTAACCGGTTCAAATCGTCATACTCTTTGGTAATGATGTTCCCCCTGGCATCTTTCACCATAATCTCATTTCCGACGGCATCATAATAGTGTTCAACCACATATTTTTTACCGTCTCCGCTCATGGTTTCAGTACGAACCCGGTTTCTTGGCCAATAAGTATAAGAGATTACCAACCCATCCGGTTCGATTTTTTGCACCAGATTCCCCCGGGCATCGTATCTTAACTGAACTTTGGGTTTTTCAGTTTGACTTCCGGATTTCGGTAAATATCCAGCCACTAAACGATCAAGCTCGTCGTATTCGTAAATGATCGTAAAGTCGCCATGGTATTTTCCACTATTGCCACGGGGATCGGTCATCGTTAAGCGGTTACCGACTTTATCATAAGTATAACTTGTGACATTTCCTGCCGGATCCGTTTCAGTAGCCAACAAATTGGTAGCAGTATACGTATAGCTATAATATTTTCGATCGGATTCAGGCAAAGGCGTATTGTTCCCATCGACTACCTTAACTTTATTGCCGTTGGCATCATAATAAGTCTCGGTGACTGCCTCTTTAACCTCGCCGTTATCGGTATATCTCTCCACCGTCTTGATGGTTCTTCCCAATCCGTCCACAACGTACGAAATGATTCGCTCCTGGCCTTGGGAACCGGTGACATCTGCAATTTTGTGGCCCGCTTTGTTATATTCGAACCGCTGATACGGGACCAACGAAACCTCCCGGTTATCAACCCAGAAACTTTCCTCCGGCAGATCGATCCGAACCAATTGATTTAATGAATTATACGTTTTCCTGGTAATACTCGTTCTCCAGGGACTTTCTAAGATGGTCTCAACTTCATTACCGAGTCCGTCAAAGTAATAGGTCGTCACAAAGGTATCAAAATGATTCGTCTTAGTCTGACGGATCACCCGGCCATGCATATCCTCTTCTTCGATGGTTTGCTTACCATTTTCATCAATAATGGTTGAAATATTGGTTTTATAATCAAAATTCATAATCTTACGAGGATTATCAGCCCGATCTTCAGTCAAGTCCGGGTAGATAATCTCCGTGTTCCGCCCAAGGGCATCATAAGTATACCATGTGGTAAATTGATAATCCGGCCCTTGATCATTTCCGTTGGGATCCGTAATCGAAATAATGTTTCCCCAAGCGTCATAATCCATCGTTGTGACAGCTGTCTTTTTCTTCTTTTCGATTGGATCCGTATACCACTTGGTTATCTTCACCATCCGCCCAAGGTTGTCAAAGTTATATTTCACCTGGGCCCCTTCGGCATTAGTAACCAGCGACCACAATTCCTTATCATCATAAACAATAGTGGTTATTGGATTATTATCCCTGGCCAATGAACCTTGAACAGGATTCCATCCCTTCTCGCCGGGATCATCATCAGGAGCAATGATCTTTGTAACCCTTCCGAGCGCATCATATTCATATTGGGTTACATAACCGTTGGGATCCTGCTTCCAAACTTGCCAACCCGAATAGTACTCATGTCCGGTTCGGGTGATAATATCACTGGTCTCGCCTTTTGCATTCTTGACATTCTTTTCAATAACCGCTGCAGGCAAGCCATGTTCATCGTATTGATATTCCGTTTCATGGTTTTCCGCATTAATTTTCCGCGTTAAGCTTCCAAAGACAGGATGATACTCACATGTTGTAATGAGCCATTGATTTCCATCCCATTGAGCTTCACCAATCAGTTGGCCAATGTCGCTATATTGATAATACGAATGAAGATATACCACCTTATCCTCATTAGAGGATGAAACATAATTGGCTACAATCTTTCCTCCTAAAAGGTCATTGCGTTTTCTGGTTAAACTGCCTTGTGTAAATGGCGAAGTTAACCAAGGTGCATCCGTCGAAGGTGCAGAAGATGTATCAAGATAATACATCCAAGCCTTCATCTGGTTCACCCTGCCATTGGAAATACTGTAATCATGCTGAAAAATTATATTGCCCCAACTATCATATTGGTAGGATATTTTGCGATAGTTTATATCGCCCCGCTTTACAATTTGAATATACGGACGCATTTTATCAATGTCATATTCCGTTTCATGGCACTCCAACAATTGACCGGTTTGCGAGTCATAATATTCAGTCAAATGATTCAAAGGTAAAACATCCACACGATAAAAAACTAGTGGGAACCAAAGCTTTAGAACCTGATCGGTCAACCATGCATTTTCTTCAATCATTCCAATATCAACATGGCGATCTTCCCAACTGTATCGCTCTTTGATAACAGGTGTATAGTAATAAATGATTTTCTTCTTTCCGTCATCTTGCACGGTTTGACGAATAAACGGTTGACCGTGGTCATAATAGTCAATGGAATATTTATATGTTGTTGTTTTAAGTACTGGTCCTCCCTCATAAAGATAATTGGTAACCCGATCTGCTAATAATCGTTGTTCTACATTAATACTAAAATCCAGGGCTTTTAAAATTTTTATCCCCAAAATTTTCAAATATTCTTTGGTCATTTTCCCATGAGTGATCGTTTCCTGGTCATAGTGGATAACAGTTACTCCTCTACCCGGAGCAGAAACCTTTGTCATCACATTCACTAATTGAGCCTGTAATGTACCATATATTTCAATATCATCATTGCCAAATATCGAGCTTAACCAACCAACCCCAAAAACATTGGCAATAATTTTTCCAATTATTTCTAAAATACTGATTCTAAAGCCAGCGTTACCTCCCACCAATAGCTTTCGATCATAATCATAGGTAGATAATCGGCCTAATGTATCCGTAGCTGATTTTAACAATCCGGAATCGCTTACTCTGTAATTAACCTCCCGATGATACGAATCATTCTCAACCCAAATTCGGTCAATTCTAGCAAAGTAAAATGTGGGATCATAGTTAATACGGACGACCCGGCCCATTGAATCCACGATGCGATCCAAATGTAAACCATCATAATCAATTTTTATTTCATTTTTCCCGGTAGGATCGATGATCTTCGTAACCCGGCCTAACATATCCATTTCATAGACAGTACCGTCTTTCATCCGTAACTTGTAACCAATACTGTACCATCTTGTTTTTTGCATGATTTTAATTCGCTCTTGGGGGTCTGCGCCAATCACATTAATAATCTGAGTGAGATCATAGCCGATATTGACCTGTTCTACCGACAGAACAAAATCATCTCCCTCATATTGTTTCAAGGTCAACGAACGATAACCAGGCACACTGACCGGCACCCCAATAATCTTCATCTCATTAAAGGAGTGCATCGACCCATCAGGAAGACAAAGGATTAAATGACTGTTGGCCGCCTTAACATACGGTAGATTTAACCGCCATCCCTGCCCCATGGAGTAAGCATAGTCCCCCTGATTAAATAAGTATTTTTCGAAAATGTTTACAAGATTTCCTAAAGCCTCTTTACTCCATGTAGTTTCAATTTTATCAATACTTTCCAGAATTTCGCCATAGGTTTTTAAATTTCCATCTGGATTAAGAATATTGATACCTATTTTTCCACTTATTACCAAAGCAAAAGCATCTACTCGAGCTGCAGCTGTATCATAATGTCGGGCAATCGTTAAATCAAACCCATTTCGCCCGGGCAAAACCATCTCAACAACTCTT
>Ga0134092_1001449_pt1 | contig 20736 bp, 23 predicted proteins | sample 3_6taG_FD_94454 | JGI IMG/M metagenome (GOLD analysis project Ga0134092, IMG submission 94454) | Switchgrass degrading microbial communities from high solid loading bioreactors in New Hampshire, USA - 3_6_20_6_A3 metaG | ecosystem: Engineered > Bioreactor > Semi-continuous > Anaerobic >... | reverse complement strand
CTGCTTCTGTAACTCCTAAATGCAATGGATAATCTACCATTTCAGATATTTTCTCATAAGCTTTTATTGTAAGGGATACGTCACTAGCTTTCATGGATATTTTTATTTCTTGAAAGTCCATGTCTTCTAGTAATCTAATCTGTTCTAATGCACTATATACCATTGAATCAGCGTTTACACCATTATACTTTTTTAAATATTCCTGTTTAATAGAACCAGAATTCACTCCTATCCTTATTGGAACTGATCTTTCTTTGCAGCACTTAACAACCTCTCTAACCTTTTGTAGAGATCCAATATTGCCAGGGTTGATTCTTAAACAGTCTGCTCCATTTTCAACTGACGCAATGGCTAATTTATAATCAAATTGAACATCAGCAACAAAAGGAATATTTATATTCTTTTTTATTTCCTTTATTGCCTTTGCATCATCCAAATCAGTAATGGCAGATCTAATTATGTGACATCCTTCTCTTTCAAGCTCTTTAATCTGATTAACTGTAGCAACTATATCCTTTGTTATGGTATTTGTCATAGATTGAACAGTAATTGGACTATCTCCACCTACTGGCACGTTCCCTACCATGATCTTTCTAGTTTTCTTTCTAAACATAAAATCACCTTCCAAAGATGTTGAATCTATTAATATCAAAATATGTTACTGTAATCATTAAAAGCATTAATAAAATGAAACCAACAAAATGAACATATCCTTCCTTCTCAGGATCAATAGGTTTGCCTCTTATAATCTCTATTAGCAAAAATATAATCCTACTGCCATCTAAAGCTGGTACAGGCAATAAGTTAAATACGCCTAAATTTACACTAATAAACCCCATCAAGTAAAGCAAATTAACTAGTCCATACTTCGCTGCCTCTCCTATGGTATAAATAATCCCAACTGGTCCAGATAAATCTTTAGCGCTTACTCCACCCTTGAATATCATCTCTATGAAGTTAAACATTACCTTTAACATAGAGCCTGTTTCTTTAAATCCACCTACTATAGCTGTTTCTAAAGATCTTTCATTTAATGGGACTATTCCAATAATTACTCTATTATCCTCACTTACGGTTGGATTTAAGCTAAACTCAATAGTCTCATTATTGCGTAATACTTTTATCTTCATAGTATCTTCAGGGTTTGAAGTCCCAACTTCATTTAACACGTCATCCCAATCTTTTATTTCCACATCATTAATACTTAATATAATATCTCCACTTTTTATCCCTGCTTTTTCAGCTGGCGAACTAGTAATAGTTTCAGATATGGTAGTTGTAGGAACACCCATATTATATGATACAATGGATAAAACGATTAAAGCTAGAACTAGGTTCATTACAGACCCAGCTACCACAACTGCAATTCTGCCTAAAATTGGAGCATTGTTAAAACTTCTAGGGTCATCAGACTTCTGATCTTCTCCTTCCATGCTACAATACCCGCCAATTGGAAGAGATCTAACGGAATACTTTGTTTCCCCTTTTTGTTTCTGGAATAATTTTGGTCCCATGCCTATGGAAAACTCATTAACCTTTATGCCTACTGCTTTTGCTACTATAAAATGACCAAATTCATGGAATAGTATTACCATAAAAAAAACAAAAACTGATGATATTAAAGTTAACATATCCCACCATCCAATCTAATTAATAAAAGATTTTTAAAATATAAAAAGTATAAGTAGCTACAAACAATATGCTGTCAAATCTATCTAAAATGCCCCCATGACCGGGCATTATAAATCCAAAGTCTTTTATGCCCACCATTCTCTTTATTTTAGAAGCTGTCAAATCACCAATCTGTGCAACAACAGAACCAATTATAGCAACAATTATGAAAAACCATAAAGGTTTCAACTCAAAGTATAAAGCAAGGATTGATACTAATAATACTGCTCCTAAAATTCCCCCAATAGAACCTTCAATAGTTTTTTTAGGACTCAATTTAGGACACAATTTGTGTCTGCCAATTAAACACCCAACTATATATGCAAAAGTATCAGTACCCCACGAAATCATAAAAACTAAAGCTACATATATTTTGTTATCTAGATATATAATATGTTGAAACAAAAAAGGTATGTAAAAAATACCTATAAAAGTTATCACAATATCAGTAAAAGAAACTTCCTTTTTAATTGTCTTAAATAATATTAAACTAACAATTATAAACAAAAATACATTTAATAAGCTAGCCCATTTGAAATTTAGGGAATTAAACATAAACAAAACACAGCTTATATATCCTATTCCTTTGATCGGTCGAATATTTTTGTTGCTTACTGCCATATAAAACTCTCTTATGCCAATTAATGATAATAAAAATATATAAAAAGCCAATATTCTTTTGCTTAGCATTACTGCAAGAACTGTTAAACCGACTATTACTAAACCGCTTATAGTTCTGACAATCAGTGATTTCACCTATATTCCCCCAAATCTCCTATCTCTTTTTTGATAATCTATAATGGCTTTATACAAATATTCCGCCTTAAAGTCAGGCCAATATACATCGGAAAACCAGAATTCCGTATATGCAACTTGATACAACATGAAGTTGCTTAATCTAAGTTCACCACTTGGTCTAATCAACAAATCTGGATCTGGTAATTCTGAAGTATACAAATAATCCTTAAAAACATCAGGATTTATATCTTCTTCTTTAAGTTTACCCTTTTTTACATCGGATAAAATATTTTTTACAGCCCTAATGATTTCATCTCGTCCACCATAGTTTAAACCAATATTTAGCACCATACCAGTATTGTTCTTAGTTTTTTCAATAGCTCTTTTTACTTCTACAACTACCTTTTCTGGCAATTTAGATATATCACCCATAGTCTGAATTCTTATATTATTTCTATTAATTTTATCCAGTTCCCTTCTGATATATAATATGAGCAAATCCATTAGAGCTTCAATTTCCTCTTTAGGTCTTTTCCAGTTTTCAGTTGAAAAAGCATAAAGGGATAAACACTCTATATTTAGATTATAAGCAGCTTCAACAATTTCAGTTACCCTATTAACTCCTTCTTTATGACCTGCAGTTCTTGGAAGAAACCTTTTTTTAGCCCATCGTCCATTGCCATCCATTATAATAGCTATATGCTTTGGAATCCTATTCATATCTATTTGGTCTTTAAGATACAATAGATTTTCGTTACTCAAGTGTATTCCTCCTTATCATCAAAAACCCCTTCTTTATAAGAAGGGGAAACTTTACAATTCTAATAACTCTTCCTCTTTTTTCTCAGTTAATTCATCAATTAATTCAATATATTTATCAGTTATCTTTTGAACTTCATTTTCTGCAGCTTTTCTATCATCTTCGCTTAATTCCTTATTCTTTTCCATCTTTTTGATAACGTCGATTGTTTCTCTTCTTATGTTTCTTACTGATATCTTTGCATTCTCGCAGGCTTTTTTAACCATCTTAACTAGTTCTTTTCTCCTTTCTTCTGTAAGCAAAGGAATAGGGAGTCTTATCACTTTTCCGTCATTGGAAGGATTTAAACCTAAGTCTGATTTTAAAATTGCCTTTTCAATTACTGGAATTAATTTTGCATCCCATGGCTGTACAACTAATAATCTTGGCTCAGGAGCAGTTATACTTGCTAATTGTTTTAAAGGAGTTAGAGTTCCATAATAATCTACAGAAATTTGATCCAATAGGGCTGGGTTGGCTCTTCCTGCTCTTATGCTTTTCAGTTCTTCCTTGAATATTTCAATTGACTTTTTCATTTTGTTTTCTGCTTCCTTATGGATGTCCAAATACATGCTTATACCTCCTTTACATAAGTTCCGATTTTTTTACCTAATACCACATCTACTATGTTATCTGGTTTATCAATGCCAAATACTATTAGGGGTATTTTATTGTCCATACATAAAGATGTGGCAGTAGAGTCCATAACACCTAATCCCATATTCAATATATCTATGTAAGTCAACATATCGAATTTTTTTGCAGAAGAATTAATACGTGGATCAGAATCATAAACTCCATCTACACCTTTTTTAGCTAACAAAATTACGTCCGCTTCTATTTCAGCAGCTCTTAATGCAGCAGTAGTATCTGTGGAAAAATACGGATTCCCGGAACCAGCAGCAAAGATTACTACTCTTCCTTTTTCCAAGTGTCGTATAGCTCTTCTTCTTATATATGGCTCAGCAATTTGCCTCATTTCAATAGCAGTTTGAACTCTTGTAACAACTCCTATTTTCTCCAATGAATCCTGAAGAGCTAGTGCATTTATAACGGTACCAAGCATGCCCATATAATCAGAAGTTGTCCTATCCATCTTTTCTGCAGATCTGCCTCTCCAGAAATTCCCGCCACCTACTACAACAGCTACCTGGACATTTAGCTCTCTTAATTTCTTTATTTCCTCAGATATCCTATTTACAGTACAAATATCTATACCATGTCCTTTTTCTCCTGATAAAGCTTCTCCGCTTAACTTCAATACAATTCTATTATAAATCGGTTCCGTCATAAGAATCCTCCCTTATCTATATCTATTGCTAAATTGAAACTACTATTTAAATGGAGAACAACAAGTGTTCTCCATCTATACTACATATTCATTTGTTTTGCTACTTCTTCAGCAAAATTTTCATTTCTTTTTTCTATTCCTTCTCCAACTTCAAATCTAACAAATCTTCTTATCTTTATGTTTTCACCAATTTTTGCTATCAATTGGTTTAATAAATCTTTAACTTTTACATCAGTATCTCTAATATAAGGTTGTTCTAATAGACACACTCTTTCGTAGAACTTTTCAATTCTACCATCTACTATTTTTGAAACCACATGCTCTGGTTTACCCTCATTAAGAGCTTGTTGTGTAAGTATTTCTCTTTCTGCTTTAACTTCTTCTTCTGGCACTTCCTCTATACTAACATATTTAGGGCTTGAAGCAGCTACTTGCATAGCCATGTTTTTCACAAATTCCTTGAAATCATCGTTTTTAGCAACGAAATCAGTTTCACAGTTTACTTCTATAAGTACTCCTATTCTACCACCATGAATATATGCCTCAACTAAACCTTCAGCAGCTGTTCTTCCAGCTTTCTTAGCAGCTTGAGATAGACCCTTTTCTCTTAAAACTACAATAGCCTTTTCAATATCTCCATTTGTTTCCATTAAAGCTTTTTTACAATCAAGCATTCCTGCTCCAGTTCTTTCTCTAAGTTCTTTTACTAATTGTGCACTTATAGTCATTCTATCCCTCCTTAAATTGTTAAAAAATGGTAAGAGCAAAAAGAACTGCCTCTTTTGACTCTTACCCTACTGTCTTATTCTTCTACTACATTTTCTGTATCTTGAGAATTATTTATATCTGTCATCTGTTCTCCTTGCTTGCCCTCTAAAACTGCATTAGCAATAGTTTCGGTTAGCAATTTTACAGCTCTAATTGCATCATCATTTCCTGGTATTACATAATCAATTTCATCTGGATCACAGTTAGTATCAACAATCGCAACTACAGGTATGCCTAATTTTCTTGCTTCACTAACAGCAATCTTTTCTTTTCTTGGATCAACCACAAACAATGCATCTGGAATGCGGTTCATATTTTTAATTCCGCCTAAGAACTTTTCTAATCTTTCTCTTTCATGTCTTAGTTGGATTACTTCTTTCTTAGGTAATACATTAAAAGCTCCATCTTCTTCCATTTTGTTTAGTTCATGTAGTCTATCAATTCTCTTTCTTATAGTCTTGAAATTGGTTAATGTACCACCAAGCCATCTTTGATTAACATAGTGCATTCCACATCTCTGAGCTTCAGTCTCAATTGCTTCTTGAGCTTGTTTTTTAGTTCCTACAAACAATATTTCTCCGTCATTTGCTGCTACTTCCTTAACAAACTCATATGCTTCTTCTACTAGTTTTACTGTTTTTTGTAGGTCAATGATGTAAATACCATTTCTCTCAGTAAAAATATATTGTTCCATCTTTGGATTCCATCTTCTAGTTTGATGACCAAAGTGAACACCTGCTTCTAATAAAGCTTTCATTGTTATAACTGACATAATAATACACCTCCATGTTTTTTCCTCCATATTCTTCAACTATTTAAAGGACCTTACTAGGCACCCCTTTAAATATCAGAATATGTGTGTAATCCCTTTGGTAGTATATCACAATAAAAAACTTAAATCAATATTTTTACATAATAATGCCTAGAAATTTTCCATCATATTTATTATTATTTCCACTTCTCTTATTCCTATTTTCAATTTTTGTGCTATTTCCTTATTTGATAAGCCTAACTTTTTTAATTCATATATTTTTTTATAAACTCTATCTTTAACATCTTCTTTAGGGCTATCATTAATAATATTTTTTTGCATTAAAATATCTTTAGAAATAAATCCTGCTTTATTGTCTTTAATTTCCCTCTTATTATTATCAGTGAATGTATCTTGTATTTTTTCTATTTTATTGATACTATTTTCTACTAAATCATCAAAGCTATTAATCATGTTCTCTAAAGAATTATAGTAATATTTTACATCATCATGCATTGATGAAATTTGGCTGTATATGCTTTTCTCCTTTTTATTAATTATATAGATAACAATAATGGATATAATTATAATTACTATTCCTACAACATTCAACAGAGTGTCTATTTCCATCACCTCATTCTAAACTTTTATATCCAAAGTGGATCTGCCCAATTTACCATTCTCTTTTGATTCATTTTTCTCTTTTCCTTTACTCTGTTTATCTTTCTTGTAATATTTATTGTTTCTTCCATCATTTTCATTATTTTCATTAATGACTATACTTTCCCCTTTATTGGCATTAAGAACCTTCTTTTGATTTTCCTTCACTTGTCTTTCTTGCTGTCTTAAACTATTATCAAAATGCACTATGGATTTATTTACCTCTGGTTGTCTAATCTTAGATACTTCTTGGGCTTTTGTTATCAAATGTACATAATCAACTGGCTTTATATACATATAATCACTCCCAATAGGGCATTACCTTAATTTCCCCTTCTTCCTGATAGAATACACAATTTCTCATCTCATTTCTAACAAGCATTGTGCTATTTCCAATAACAATTTTTACTCCTGGATATACGATATTAGTAACTATAATGCGTCCTTTTGAAATATGTCTAATATCTTTTTCTATATTAAATTGCTTATCTTTAAGTTCTTTGTGTCTTAATCTTAGACTCTCCCGAGTCCTCAACAACTTTTCATATATTAAATCTCTATCTCTATCAATCCTATTGGATATTACCTTTCTTTCTAAGAGCATTATTGTTTTTTCTATCTTGTTCAAATTATCTTCTAATTCCCCTATCTCCTTTATTATTCTTTCATAAATATCCTTTATGTCAGGATCTAACCCTACCTCTAATACAGTGCTAGTTGACATTATTGAACCAACATTTTTTGCTTTTATTTCTTTTCCTGCTCTACATACTCCTCCTACAATTAACCCTTTTCTACCTATTAAATTTATGTTTTCTTTACATGAAACTTGGCTGTGCATAATTACTTCAGCGGTAATACTTCTTTTTGAAAAGATTACTGAATTTTCAATGAATTTAGTAGATAAGCTGCCTTTTGTTTGGACTACCAATTTATTGTATCCCTGTATACCTTTCTTAATTATTACATCACCAGTATTCTCTATATATCCTCCTTCTACTACACCATTTACTTGTACATCTCCATCTGCTTCGATTTTAAATCCGTTTAAAACATTTCCTCTGACTAAAACAGTTCCATCAAATCGTATATTACCAATTTTACTATCTACGTTATCTACATTTAAAACATCTAAAACAACTACCTTGCCGTCAATTAATGTTACTAAACCGCTTTTTTCCGCAACTATAGTCCGTCCATTATCCAATAATTTAACATTTTTCCCATATTTCAATAAAGGAATTTTCCCCTTTTTGTAAGGAATTTCTTCTCCCGTCACTCTAATACCACTTTTTCCTTCCTTAGGGGGTATCAGTTCAGCTAATACTTCACCTGCTGTTACATTATTTATTACATTTAATTCCCTATAATCCACAGTTCCATCTTCCAGTATTTTAGGAGTAATCTTTTTCTCTAATTCAAAATTGTATTTTATGTATCCATCTTTTCCATCAATAGGAAGTACTCCTTTAGCAATACATGTCCTATATGATTGAATATTAGATGTTAGTAAATCTCTTAATTTTGCCTCGTCTAGGCCGTACTTAATTATTTCCTTTACTTTATCAATGATTTCTTCAATGTTTTGATCTTCATTTAAATATTTCCCATCAGATTTATTTTCTTCAATAGTAATATATCCCTCTAAGCCATTATTAGATATCTCTATCATTATATTAGGTGAGATTTTATACATAATAATACCCCCTGATCTTATTAATATATCCCCATTTTATATAATTTGTTTTTGATATTCAATATTGCTTTACTATGTATTTGTGAAATTCTTGATTCAGACAACTCCATAATTTTGCCAATTTCCTTATAAGTTAACTCTTCATAATAGTATAGTGAAATTACCGTTTTTTGATTAATTGGTAGATTATCAATGATATCTCCTAAAATTTCTTTAAGTTCTTTTCTCTCAAATACCTTCTCTGGTATATTTATCTCCTTTTCATCATCTATTATATATTCCCCTTTGTTTGCTAATAGATCTTCTAAAGATGTCACATTAAAACTTACTGTATCTGATAAAGTTTCTTCTAGCTCTTTCAATGATATGTTTAAATGCTCAGCTAATTCAATATTTGAAGGGACTCTACCCAATTTATTCTCCAATATTAACATCTCTTTCTGTATTTCTTTGGATTTTTTTCTTAACGACCTTGGTACCCAGTCTAATTTTCTAATATTATCTACAATAGCTCCTTTAATCCTAATTTGTGCATAAGTTTCAAATTTAATATTTCTATTTACATCAAATCTTTCTATACTATCTATAAGTCCCAACACCCCAAAGCTAACTAAGTCATCATACTCTATTTTGCTGCCATAATAATTGTACATTCTACCAGCTACTATTTTTACCAGTCCTATGTACTTTTCAATGAGCTTTTGTTTAATATTAGTATCTTTCGTTTTAGAAAATTTTTGCCAAAGCTCCTCAGTGTTCACATTTATTACCTCCTTAATGGGAACTATATGATTTTAGTTCCATGGCCAATAGTTTTTACAATTAATGAACCGTCTTCTGAGTTAAGTTGTATAGTTCTACCATAGTTCCCACCTGTATCCTCCGAGATAATCTTAATGCCCAAATTCATTAATTTCTGTCTAGTAGCTAAGACGTTTCTTTCTCCAATCTTAAGAATATTATTATTGTTACTAAAAGTAAACATCTGAGAACCTCCTGCAATTTTAGCCACAATATTGTTTTTATTAGCTCCTTCCATAATCATCTTTTCAATTAGCATATCTATTCCGGTGTCAACAAACTTTGCTTTATTCTGATTGTTAGAGATCTCAGCGGATGAAGGTAACATAGCATGAGCTAATCCTGCAATCTTATTAAATCCATCATATAAAGCAATTCCCACACAGGATCCTAGTCCAAGGGTTGTTAAAATACCAGGAGCTTTTATAACTTTTAAGTCTGCCATACCTACTTTAATAATTCTCATACTACTGTACTCCTAATAATGATAGTATTTTTTGAAAGGATTCTATATTGGGTAATAGGAATAAGCTGCCTTTTACTGTATTATCTCCTTCTTGAAATATGGTTTCTATAAATAAAGCTTTGTCCGATACAAGCCCAAATTGGATTGCGGGTACAGAAAGTATTGCCGCAGCCATATCCACAGCTAAAGAAGGAACTGAAACAGCAATTTTTAAACCCGTCAATGAACTCAAAGCATTCACATATGATGAAGCTACTATATTACCAACTTCTGACAGGGCTGACATAGATATTTCATCTAATTCTTTTACTTCCTTACCAAGTAACATATTCAATAAGTTTATTGCTGAATCCATATCGAGAATAAACATTATATTGCCTTCTATATCTTCTTTTAGACCCAAATATATGCCTACTATTAATTCTTCTTCTCCACCTAGAATTGTTGATATATCCTTAAAATCAATAATTCGTACTTTAGGAACGTTCATGTTTATCCTTTTAGATAACATATTTGCCAAAGCTGTTATTGCATTTCCAGAACCAATATTGCCAATCTCTCGCAAAACATCTATCATAAAATTATCCAATCTGTCATTGTCCATGTTCCTTAACTCCTTAAATCCAATAGTTTCATTAAATTCAATATCATAATCAGTCTCTCATCTTTCTTCCCTATTCCACTGATGAACTCTATAATAGGATTATTTTCACTTGATGGGGGCTTGTCTATATCCTCTTTATTTATATCTAATACTTCCTTAGAAGAATCAACCATCAATCCAACAACTATTTCATTTTCCTTAACGATTATAATTCTTGAATTTTTATCTACATCAATTTTTTCCATGCCAAGCTTTGTCCTCAAGTCAATGACAGGTATCACTTCTCCCCTTAAATTAATAAGTCCAATAACATAATCAGGTGCATTGGGAATTCTTGTTCTTTTGCTTGGTTTTTCAATAGACAAAACATTTTCTATAGGTAGTCCATAATATTCTTTACCTAAATTAAAAGTTACATATTTGTCCTGGATGTTAGAAGCCATAATATTTCCTCCTTTATACAAATGAGTTAACATCCAAAATTAGGGAAATATCTCCATTTCCTAATATGGTAGCTCCAGAAAAATATTTAATATAGGATAAATATTTACCTAATGGTTTTATAACAATTTCTTGTTGACCAATTAGACTATTTACTAACAGTGCAGCCAGTTTATCTCCCTTCCTAACTACTACAGCTATATATTCTTCTAATAGCTCATCTGTTTCTAATCCCATTAGTTTGTCTAATCTCACAATTGGTATGGTTTTACCCCTATATAGCATGATCTCCTGTTTTTGTATGCTTCTAATACTATCCTTATTAACACTTATAATTTCAGTAATTGAACTCAATGGTATCGCATAGGTTTCATCTTTTAACTTGATTAATAGAGCTTGAATTATGGCTAACGTTAAAGGAATCCTAATGGTAAATTTAGTCCCCTTATTCCTCTGGCTTTCTAACTCAATAGTGCCATTAATGGATTCGATTTTATTTTTGACTACGTCTAGTCCAACACCTCTACCTGATATCTCTGTAATGGTATCAGATGTACTAAACCCTGGCTCAAACAAAATATTTGCCAATTCTTCTTCTGAAATCTTTTCAGCTTCCTGTTCTGTAATCAGTCCTCTTTCAATAGATTTCTTTTTAACTTTTTCAAAATCTATTCCGCATCCATCATCAGTAACCTCAATTACTACATTGTTTCCATCTGGATAAGCCTTCAATACGATATTACCAGTTTCAGGTTTTCCTAATTTAATTCTATCTTGAGGATATTCTATACCATGATCAAGAGAGTTTCTAATAATGTGTATTAAAGGATCTCCAATTTCATCAATTACCGTTCTATCAACTTCTGTGCTTTCACCATACATTTGCAAATTAACCCTTTTATTTAATTCCTTAGATAAATCTCTAACCATACGTGGGAATCTGTTAAATACTCTTTCTATGGGCACCATTCTAACCTTCATAACAGCATTATGTAAATTAGTAGTAATCCTTTCTAAATATTCAATAGCCTGAAGCATGTCCTCTTTATTGGAAGTGCCACTTAAGTCATCCATTCTGTTTTTAATTATAATCAATTCACTTGCTAAATTCATCAAATTATCAAGTCTATCTATATCCACCCTTACAGTTTTGGCTACTTTATTAACCTTTTTCACCTTATCTTTGGTGTCGGACTTCATATCTTTACTATCAATACTATCAATATTCTTGTGTTCTTCCACAATAACGTTTTCGCTACCAGCCTTTTCTTTCTCTAATACCTGCACTTCTTGATTTTCTACTAAATTTATTTCAACCTTTTCTACCTCAGAAATATCGTATAATTTCTCTAATAAGCTATTTTTGTCAACATCAGTTACTAATATCACTGAAAATTCAAAATCAAATCTTTCATCTTCAATATCTTCAGCAGATGGATTTGAATAAACAATATCCCCTAAAGAATCTAGAGTATTTATTATTACAAAAGCTCTTGCAGATTTTAACATACAATTATGGCTTAAAGTAACTAATATGTTAAATGCATTTAATCCTTTGTTTCTAGCCTCATTTATAACATTAACAACATAGTTATCTAATTGAATTTTTTGTGTTTTTCCATTTGATTCTTCTTGAACTGATTTTTCTTCAACATTTACTAGATTTCTCAACTTCTCTATAAGATCATCATTAGCCTTATCCATTTCTTTTCCATTGGCAGCTATGTAATTAATAATCTCATCTAAAGCATCAAAACATTCAAATAGAACATCAGTTATATTTTCATTTATTTTTATCCTATTGTTTCTAACCCCATCCAGTACATTCTCCATTTCATGGGTTAAATCAGCCATATTTGTATATCCCATAGTTCCCGACATACCCTTTAATGTATGAGCAACTCTAAATAGTTCATTTATCAAGGAAATATTGTCTGTATTCTTTTCTAGTTCTAACAAAACATCATTCATGGTTTGTAAGTGCTCATTGGATTCCTCAATAAACAAGTTCATATATTGACTCATATCTATATCCATATTTACACCCCCACTATTTGGATAATCTCGCTAGCAATTTCACTCAGCGAAACTACTTTATCAACACAGTTGGTTTTAATAGCAGCCCTAGGCATTCCAAATACCGTTGATGAGTCCTCATCTTGTGCCAAAATATATCCATCAGACCTCTTCATTTGTATGATGCCATTTGAACCATCAGACCCCATACCCGTCATGATAACTCCTACTTTTTTTATATTTTCTAGTTTTGCCACAGATTCCATCAGAACATCAATTGATGGTCTTAACCCTTTAATTGGTTCCCCCTTATCTAATTTTATTATGTAATCCTTTCCTTCCTTAACTACCTTCATATGAAAATCTCCAGGTGCTATATAACACCATCCTCTATTAAGCTTGTCCCCATCTTCACCTTCTTTAACATATATTTGTGACAAACTATTAAGTCTATCAGCTAGAGATTTAGTAAACTTCGGTGGCATATGTTGTACTATTAAAATGCTAGCATTTATGTTTTGTGGAATAAGTGGTATAACTTCTTGCAATGCACGTGGTCCTCCCGTAGAGGTGCCTATTGCAATCAGGTACTGAAAATCTAAATCATTGGCTACAGGTATTGTTTTGTTTGGGCAAACTTTTCTTTTGTTATTAACCTCAAAACATCTAGACCTTAAATTACATCTTGCAGCTACTTTGATCTTATTTAATATTTCAATTCTCAGTTCTTCTCCTGATATGGTAAATATATTATTAGGCTTAGGAATAAAATCAACCGCTCCCTCTTCTAATGCTTTTAAGGTCATAGAAGCTCCTTCAGTAGTTAAACTACTAAGCATTACAACAGGAATATTGTAATCTTTAGTTATATATTTTAAAGTTGTTATTCCATCCATATAAGGCATTTCTACATCTAACGTTATAATATCTGGTTTTAATACTGGAATCTTTTCTAAAGCCTCTTTTCCATTTTTAGCTTCTCCAATTACAACTATTTCTTCATCCCTTTCAAGTATGTCTTTCAACATTTTTCGAAAAAAAGTTGAATCATCTACAATTAATACTCTGATCATTTACATCCGCCCTTTTTCCCTTAGTTTTCTTTGTGTTGTAAAAATATACTGTATTATCTTATCTCTTTCTTTTTCTTCTATATCTAAAAATTTCACACCAATAGCAAAATCATATTCAAAGGTATCCACCTTTACAACTAGAACAACTTCTGCTTTTATTTCAAAGAAATTGCCATCTATTTCAAATTTACAGTTAATTATATCTCCTACATTATGTTTGTAATTTGAAAACAATTTCATTCCGCCACCACTAATATCTTTAGTTCTACAATGTTCTTTTAAAGTCTTTTGGCCATTTTCATCTATGATTGTAAAATACTTATCCACGGGAATTGAAACGTTAAGCCTATAAAATTGACGTTGCTGATATCTAGTTATATCTGAAACTCTTTTAACTTTTAATTTATAAACTCTTTCATACTCAACACTTAATACTTCTGCATCGAATACATACTTACCTTTATTTTTAACTGTACATACTATTCTAACTTTATCATTCTTATGTAGGATAATTAAATTACTCTTATGAATTGGTCCGCTAATCACTAAAATATCATCATCTATAATATCTAGTAACTGACTTGGATATCTAATCTCATTCTTCAAAGAATTAATCCTTAATAATTCAATTCTATCTCCTATTTTTAATATATCGGGTATTAACACCAATGCAATCACCTTTTTTGAAATATTAATTTAATTAACTTGTCGGCAAATCCACTATTGTGTTCTCTGTACATTTGTTTCTTAGAATCAGCATATTTTAAAGCTATGATCTTCATATTTTTTGATACTGATGACTTAGGATTTAATAGTAGAAATGGTATTTGACTTCTGATCGCTTTAATAACTAAATCTGATCTTTCTAGATAACCGAGAAAGTTAAGATCGCAATTCAAGAAGTTTTGTGATACAGTTTTTAACCTATTGTATGTATCATAAGCTTCCCTTCTGCCATTAACGATATTGGTTAATATATTCAGTTTACCCTTATATCCATTTAATGTTAATGCTTTTATTACAGTATATCCGTCCATTATAGCAGTTGGATCTGGTGTTGTTACAACTATAACTTCTTCTGCTGCCATTAGAAATTTTAATACGGTATTGGATACTCCTGCACCTGTATCAATAATAATGAAATCCATAGATGATTCCAATTTTTCAATTAATCTGATGAATTTTTTTATATTAGTATCATTCATAATTGAAATCTCGTAAAATCCAGAACCCCCAGAGATTATCTTTATTCCTTCTGGACCTTCGTTGATTATTTCATTTATATCCATTCCAGAGACAATACAATCAGAAATGGTGTTTTTTAAATTAATTCCTGTTATTATATCTACATTTGCTAAACCAAAGTCCACATCTAAAATCAATACTTTATAACCTAAAAGGCTAAGTGATATAGCAAAATTAACAGCAAAATTTGTTTTTCCAACACCACCTTTGCCGCTGGTTACAGCCAACACTTTAGCCCTATTATTTCTTTTAACTACATTGTCTTTTTCCTCTAAACTAGAAATAATTTTCCTTAGTCCTTCCGCTTGATCTTTCATCTGTAATCTCTCCTAAAAGGCAACTGATTAACTTATTTTTATCTAAAATCTCAATATCATTAGGTACATTTTGTCCAGTTGTAATGTATGAAACGGGTTTATTGGTCAAATATTTAATATTTAATATATTGCCTACTCTTTCGGTTTCATCCATCTTTGTAAATATAATCTTATAGTTATCAATAAAACTATAGTGCTCGATTATAGACTTTAACGCTGCAAAATCAGTGTTAACACTGAGCAATAAGTATATTTCTTTATTGTTAATTGAATTTATTATATTAAATATTTCATCTTCTCTTTTTATTTCACGATGATTTCTACCAGTAGTATCTACAAATATTACATCCTTATCTTTAAAAGCTACTAGAGCTTTATACATATCTTCCTCAGTATAAATAACTTCTAAAGGTACTCTAAGTATGTCGCTATATATTTTTAACTGTTCAACTGCAGCTATTCTATAGGTATCAGAAGTAATAAGTCCAACATTGAATTCTCCACCAATAACTAATTGAGCTGCAAGTTTTGCCAAGGTAGTTGTTTTTCCTACACCTGTAGGTCCTACTAAGAATATAATCTTTTGATCACTTTTAGACATATTCAAAGGCTCTGGATTGCCAATGTATTCACCGATAACTTGCCTTACTATCTTTTCAATTGAGTAACTGTCCTTATCCTCTAAATTGATTTGATCACTTAACTTTTTAAAAATGGATGTGGCTATTGATTCTTCCACTCCGTTTTCTATTAGCTTTAGCCAATACTTTTTAATCCTAGGATGAACTTGTTGTTTACTGTCTGTATTATTAACAGTTATCTGTGCTACCATCCTTTTTATATCATCTAATTCCCTGTTTATTTTTATTAGATTTTCATCAGCTTTTCTCTTTCTACTAATAGAATTTTCATTATCATAAGCAGCAATAACTTCAATTAAAGGTTTTCTTAGAAATCCAAATAGACCTTTTTGTTTAATTTTCCGAGTACTTAATATTATTGCATCTGAGCCTAATTCAGTTTTCAATCTATTCATCACTTCATACTCAGAAGAACCAACGTACTTCTTAATTTTCATTACATGCTCACCACCTCAACTGATTTTACTTCCACTGTTGGATCAATTTCATTATATGATAGTACAATTAAGTCTCCAGTTAACTGCTCTGTTAAACGCTTAAAGTATAATCTGACTATTGGGGCTGTTAAAACTATTGGCTGTTCTCCAATGCTAGTTAGCTTTTTGACTGCTTTTAATGTATTATTCAATATTCTTTGAGCAGTATTTGGTTCTAATGATAAATAGGATCCAGTTTCAGTTTTTGTAATAGAGTTCATAATAGCTTCCTCTACAGAATTGTCTAAGGTGACTACAGCTAATTGATTTCCTTCCTCCACATACTTATTAGTTATATACCCTGAAAGTCTTTGTCTTACATATTCAGTAAGCAAATCAGTATCATGAGTTATTCTTCCATAGTCAGCTAAAGTTTCTAGAATTGTAACCATGTCTCTTATGCTTATTTGTTCTTTCAGTAAGTTAGATAAAACTTTTTGTATTTCTCCTAGGGTCATTATCTTTGGAATAAGCTCTTCTACAACTGCTGGATGTTCTTCTTTAACGTTATCAATTAGCATTTTTACATCTTGTCTTCCAATAAGCTCATGGGCTTTTTCTTTGATTATTTCAGTTAAATGGGTTGCAATTACTGAAGGTGGATCTACTACAATATAGCCATAAACTTCAGCTTTTTCTCTTTCACTTTCAGTAATCCATTTAGCCTTTAACCCAAATGCAGGTTCTACCGTCTCTATGCCTTCAATTTCACCTTCGGCTGTTCCAGGATCCATAGCTAGATAATGATCAAAATAAACTTCTCCTTTAGCAACCTTTACTCCTTTAATTTTTATAGTATATTCATTAGGATTTAACTGTATATTGTCCCTTAAACGAACTATGGGAACTACTAATCCCAATTCCATGGCTATCTGCCTTCTGATCATAACTATTCTATCCAGCAGATCGCCTCCTTGTTCCACATCTGCCAAAGGAATGAGTCCATATCCAAACTCCAACTCTATATCATCTACTTTAAGCAATCCTAGTACATTTTCAGGTTTTCTCAACTCCTCAGCTGGAGATACTTGTTCTTCTTCCAATTCTACTGCTTCTTCTAAAGGTTTCTTACTCATTACATATCCTATATATGAAAATACACCACCTAAAATCACAAATGTAAATGGTAAAGGAGTAGTGATTCCTAAAACAATCATCACAAACCCCACAATATATAGTAGCTTTGGATAACTGCCAAATAGCTGATGTATCAAATCTTTACCTAAATTATTCTCAGAAGCTGCCCTTGTCACAATAAGTCCAGTGGCAGCAGAAATCAATAAAGCAGGTACTTGGGAAACTAATCCATCACCAACTGTTAATCGCACATATCTATCCACAGCCTCAGCTGCTGTCATTCCAGAAAGTATACCAGTTATAAGTCCACCTATAACATTAATAAAAGTTATTATTAGTCCAGCAATAGCATCTCCTTTTACAAATTTAGATGCTCCATCCATAGCACCATAGAAATCCGCATATCTTTGAATATCCTTTCTCCTTTTTTTAGCTTCTTCTTCAGTGATCAGTCCAGCATTTAAATCCGCATCTATGGCCATTTGTTTACCAGGCATTGCATCTAATGTAAATCTTGCTGAAACTTCTGCAACTCTCTCGGATCCTTTTGTAATAACGATAAATTGTATCAGTTCTATAATCAAAAATATTATAAATCCAACAACAATATTATCTCCAATAACGAAATTACCAAAAGCTTCTACTACCTTACCTGCATCTCCGTTGCTCAAAATGCCCCTCGTAGTGGAAATATTAAGGGCTAATCTATACAGAGTAGCAATTAGCAACAATGATGGAAAAATTGATATCTTTAGAGCATCCTCTGCATACATGGATATCAACAGTATTAAAATGGATAAAGCTATATTAAATGATAACAAAGCACTTAACAAGCCTGTAGGTATAGGTATAATTATTATAATAACTATAGCTATAATACCTAAAGCAACAGTTATATCTCCTAATTTCATTTTACTTCCTCCTAATAATTATCTTTAAGGGTATATACATAGGCTAATATCTCAGCTATAGCTTCATAAAGCTCTTCAGGTATTAAATCTCCAATTTCTAAAGTGTTGTATAGCATTCTAGCAAGCATTTTATTTTCCACTATCGGTACCGAATTTTCTTTAGCAATCTTCTTAATGTTTTCAGCTATTAAATCAGCTCCCTTTGCAACCACATAAGGTGCATTATATAAATCCTTGTCATATTTTATAGCAACAGCAATATGGGTAGGGTTAGTGATGATTACATCTGCTTTTGGAACCTCCTGCATCATTCTATACATTGAAATCTTTCTCTGTCTTTCTCTAATTTTAGATTTTATTAAAGGATCTCCTTCTGTTTGCTTGTATTCCTCTTTTACTTCTTGTTTTGTCATCATTAAGCTCTTTTCATGCTGTCTCCACTGAAAGAAATAATCTATAAAGGCTATTCCCATTAGAGTAGCAAGAATTCTTATAGCAAAGTCAAATCCTATTTCACCAAAATTGACAAATAATGATTTGGGTTCAAAAAAAGGTAAATTAATTATTTGGCCAAAATTCTTTTTCACGAAAGAATAAGCTACGTATCCAACGAGTATAATTTTCAAAAAGGATTTTATTAATTCAACTAAGGCTCTTTTTGAAAAGAGCCTTTTGAATCCTTCAACTGGATTAATCCTATTCAATTTTATATTTAGTGGTTTGGTAGTGAACAAAAAACCCACTTGTAAATAACTTATAACAAGTGCAGCTATTGTTGTAACAGCTAAAATTGGTCCTGCTAATCCTAAAAAAGCTGTTAGTACTTTTACAAAATTGATCCTTAAGTTGTTATCATAGAAAAATTCATCAATATCAACAATATATGAATAAGTTTCTTTTATAAAGCGAATGAAATAGTTAACTATATAGTCACCAAGAAGTTTAATGCATATTAAACTAATAATAAGTATAAAAGCAGAAGTAACTTCCTTGCTTTGTAGAACTTGCCCTTCTCTTCTTGCATCTCTCCTCTTTTTGGGGGTTGGCTTTTCAGTTTTTTCCGCATCAGCAAACAATTGTAAATTTATGTACATCTTCATAACATCAACCTTTTTTAAAATCTTAAAAATTCATATATTCTATCTGACATAATATTTATGAGGTTGGATACAATTGAGTTAAAAATAGGTACGGTGATTACAATTATAAACAAACCAATAAGTATTTTCAAAGGTAAACCCACAACAAATACATTCATCTGTGGCATAGTCCTTACCAATATACCTAATACCAAATCCAATAAAAATATACTGATTATAATTGGTGTGCTCAACATAAAACCTATAGCAAAGGTTTTAGCTAATATTTCTATTAGAAAAAAAGCAATATTTTTACTCAAATCAAAAGTTCCAATAGGTATAAACTTATAGCTATCCGCTAAAGCTCGAATAATTACATGATGTCCATTAATTCCAAATAAGATATAAAGTGCTAAAAAATAGTAGAAATTGCCCATCAGCGGAACTTGAATTCTGTTTTGAGGGTCTACAACATTTACCATTCCAAATCCCATACTCATATCTACAATCTGCCCTAGAGTATAAAAGGTAGAAAAAAATAAATAACAGATAAATCCAATTATCATTCCAGTTATTAATTCCTTAATTACTAGAATTATAGGTGAAATTTCTAGAGCTTTAATCTCTATATCCAACATTAAAGTCATAATTACTGAAATAAAAACTGTTAAACCAACTTTAACAGTATTAGATATATTTTGAGAGCTAAAAAAAGGTGAAATAACAAATATTCCAGAAACTCTAACAAGCACTATTAAAAATATTTCGTATTTGTTTAATAACAAATTCATCACATTAGCCATCTTAAACACCTATCTATTGCACATATAAATTTACATTAGTAAGCAAATTGGTAGTAAATTCAGTAATAATATTTAAAATCCAAGGTCCAAATATTATTAAAGATATAAGAACTGCGATTATTTTAGGTACAAAAGATAATGTAGCTTCTTGAATTTGAGTAACAGCTTGTATTATGCTAATCAATAAGCCAACCACTAAACTAAATATTAACATGGGTGAGGCCATCATTAATGCTGTTTTAATTGCATCCTGTGCTAATTTTAATACATCAGACTGATTCATCTAATCACCTCTATTTGAATCCCATAACAAGGGATTTTACAATTAAATTCCATCCATCTACTAATATAAACAACAATATCTTAAAGGGTAACGATATTATTACTGGAGGTAACATCATCATTCCCATTG
>Ga0134092_1001448_pt1 | contig 20744 bp, 19 predicted proteins | sample 3_6taG_FD_94454 | JGI IMG/M metagenome (GOLD analysis project Ga0134092, IMG submission 94454) | Switchgrass degrading microbial communities from high solid loading bioreactors in New Hampshire, USA - 3_6_20_6_A3 metaG | ecosystem: Engineered > Bioreactor > Semi-continuous > Anaerobic >... | reverse complement strand
CCGGGGAAGTAGCAAAAACTGTTTTATGTCAAGTTAAGTACTGGATTGCTGCTCTTCCCCTATATATTCAGAGGTTGTTTAGTAATTTCTGCTACGAAAGTTGAGTTAAGAATTAAAAATTAAGAATTATTGTTGAAATACTCCGTATTTCTCTATTTTTTATGCCATCTTAATCCGCTACTTTAATATAGTTGCTTTTCCTACTTTAGCGGGCGGAAGGCAGGGGGAACGTTCTTTTTGCTAACTCGTAGCGGAGACTTAAGTCTCCCGAAAACTGACTTGCCACTATATCCTGTAGGGACGGGTTTCCATGCCCGCCCGCTTGTAAAACAATAATCAGTTGAACATGATTAGGCATAATAGCGGAAACTTAAGTTCGCGCTACGAAATTACTTTAAGTCTGGTATTTACAATAATATAGTTCAGTGTAATTCATAGTATTCAGCGTCCATCAGCGTAAAAAAAAACCAAATCTGTGCGGCCGAAGGGCTGTGTAATCTATGTCTATTACCCTCCGCGGGTTCACCCTACGGGTAATACTAATGTTCACTATTAATGCATATTTTTTACTTTTTGTAGTAAAATCAATACTAGTATTAGATTTAGCTTGCTTCTTTGTTAGGTTTTTATTCTAATAGCTTACGGCTGTATACATTTAGCAGGTCTTGATAAAACAAGAATTTTACGTTATATTTTAGCGGGGACCAAAAAGTGTCCCAAATACTAAAAAAGGGTGTTGCAAATGGGCAAATTACCTGATTATTTTGGTGTTTCTGCTTTTGGCATTAAAATGGGGGTTATAGTACCAGGAAGCGATATAGTGAACATGACCTATGAAGCTTTGATTAAATGTAACCAGGACGGTTTTTTAGATGATGGAGATACCGTTTGTATAACTGAATCAGTAGTGGCCAGATCCCAAAACAACTATGTTACAGTTAATACAATAGCTTCAGAAGTACGCAGTAAGCTTAAGATAAAAGAAGACAGCAAAATAGGAGTAGTCTTCCCTATACTAAGCCGTAACCGCTTTTCTCTTATAATGAAAGGTATTGCGGCCGCAGTACCCCAGGGGCACGTAGTAGTACAGCTATCCCACCCCGCTGATGAAGTGGGCAATCAAATACTGTCATATGATTTTTCCGAAAAATTTGATGGCAACAATAGCGCAGTTATTAATCTCACAGATCTAGGTTCAAAACGTTTCTGCCACCCTATAACCGGGGTAGATTATATTGAACTTTATCAAAACATAATCTGTGAGCAGGCTAGAGGGTGTACTATATACCTTTGTAATGATCCCCTGAAGATAATTGATTATAAACTGGATGGGGTTATAGTGGCTAATATCCACAAACGTGAGAGAATTAGAAAGAAATTAGTGGCGCATGGGCAAAACTGCATTACCTTGCAGGATTTATGTTGTAACAAGGGAGACAGTTCCTGGTCGGAATGGGGCTTGCTGGGAAGCAATATTTCCTCAGGTGATAAGCTGAAATTAGCCCCTCGAGAGGCAGATCAGGTAGCATCTAACATTCAGGCCAAGATAAAAGAGGGATTAGGAAAGGATGTTGAGGTCATAATATATGGAGACGGGGCTTATTGTGACCCTTCGACCGGTATCTATGAACTGGCCGATCCCCAGCCGGCTTTTGGCATGACTGCTGGACTACGAGGGAAATATCGGGAAGGAGTAAAATATAAATACCTGGTGGATAAAATGCTGGATGAAGGTGTTAGCATTGATTCTATAGAAACCAAGCTGGAAGAGAAAAAAAAGGAAGGTTTTGATACTAATTCTTTCGAAACTGAAGGTACAACACCTCGCAAAGTGGAAGACCTAATAGCCAGCCTGGCTGATCTGGTAAGCGGTTCCGCCGATGCCGGAACCCCGCTTATTCTGGTAAAAGGATTCCTGGGCCGCTCAAGTTAATAGACACAGATCAACTAGTTTTTTTAGACACTGATGGACACTGAATTCTCGTGATTTTCACTGATTTATTCTTAATACAGGAGTATTTGCAACTATCTTCATCCAATGCTTCCGATGTCCTGTTAGCGTAGTTAACAAAAAAAATTAGATTAGAAGGCTATCTAGTAAGGATAGCCTCTTACTTTGTCTAGGGGGACCGGAAACTTAAGTTTCCGCTACCGTCTCCGCTATATTTAGATGCACCTTAAAAACCAATTACTATTTTTTTACCCCGCTGTTTCGCCTTTCTTCCGTAGCGGAACCCTACTTCTCGTAACAGAAACCTCCCTTTTAGCTTTCTATAAGGAAAATGAACGTAGTTATATTACGATGCAATAAAAAGAAATACGGAGTATTTCAACGATAATTTTTGCTTCATAGTTTTCAGTGTTATCAGTGTCAAACCTGTGTAATCGTAATCTGTGCGTTCGTAGAACCTGTGAAATCTGTGTCTATTGATGACAACTAGTTGAAGGAAAACGGGATAGTTTGTCGAAGGAATATTAAGGTTATAATGTAAGGATGATGTTAATTGCGTGAATATGCATTTTATGTAATACTTTTCTTTTTACCTATTGCTTTCGGGATGGCATATCTCCTTCGACGCGATGGGTGGTCGTGGAAATACATAAGCGTTATATTAATAGTAGCCTTAGTTATTATATTAACCTTTCCTATAAGCATGGAAAAGTTAGGTGGGCTAATTACATTTATTGCTTACCTGTTTTTGCTATGTATTTAAGCAAAGACAGCGACAGTTCCTGTTAGGCAAAAGATTAATTCAGGATATTAAGGATGATTCTGGCAATATCTTAATTACTGAAGGCACCATAATTACAGAAGAAATAATCCGCTTGGCCGAATTGCATAATCGCTTTGTTGAGCTTTCTCAATGCGCGAAATAGGTAATGCGGCGGAGAAGAAAATGGATTATAACGGGCGTTTAATAAGAGCCATAGTATTGCCAGTAATTACGGTAGTATTAACTCTCTTGCTGACGTCAATCACATTATCCTTTAGAGATGCTCGAATTTATCCTTCAAATATTTCTGTAGGGGGAGTGGAATTGGCAGGATTAACCCAAAAAGAAGCGGTTAACCTGCTAAACCAAAAACTTCCCGCTAGCTGGGGTAATGAATTATTAATCTATTCTCCTGTCTATACTATCAGCATACCATTAGAAAAGGCAGGTATTTTTTATGATATATCTGCTACTATGGCTCAATTAGATGAATTACTGCAGCCGCAAGGATTAGCTGGAGTTTTTAAGCATAGCATAATACGAGGCAGCGAAGTTAATATTAACCCACGCTTGCAATATAACCGTACCCTCCTAAAACAGCAACTCGAAGATATAAAGCGTACCTATGATTTGCCTCCAGTGAACGCTCGCATCATACATAAAAATGATTACGTGGATTACATAAGCCATAAAAATGGTTATGCCATTAACGTTGCAGCAAGTATGGATAAGATTTGCGCAACTCTAGATCAAGGCTCACTGGGGCCAGTAGCTCTAATTGTTAATGAGACTTACCCGCAAATCAAAATAGACGATTTATTTAAAGCGCCAACTTTAAGTAATATAGGAAAATAAAAATTTCTATAGTTCCGTAGCGGAAACTTAAGTTTCCGCTATTATGCCTAATCATGTTGATTATTGTTTTGCAAGCGGGCGGGCATGGAACCCCGCCCCTACAGGATGTGGTGGAAAATTAGTTTCGTCTCCGCTACGAGTGCTGCAAAATTAATAAATATGAATAAAGTTGAATAATTAGACCCGAAATCCGAGGAAAAATAAGGAAAATAAACCTTTAATTTAACGATGAGATTAAAAGAATTACGTAGTATTTTTCTTTAGGGACTGGTATTTACTGTTGCGCATTCGCATAGGTTTTTTTTGCAGCAGAAGCAAAATGCAAATTGTGTTATAATTACCTTGATTATTGAATACACTACAGGGGGAATAGTAATGGAGGAATTAGTAAAACAGGTTAGAGGCGAATTGATAAGAACCACTTTATGGGCAATTATTGCAATGGGTGCAGGGGTAGCAGCCATGTATATAATATGGTAACTGCCATTGGCAAAATAAGAAAAGAGGAGGGCTAATATGGCTATTACCAACGTAAATGCGGATAGCTGGGAACAAGAAGTAATTAAGTCACAGCTTCCGGTTCTGGTTGATTTTTGGGCAGCCTGGTGCGGCCCCTGTAGAATGGTGGGACCGGTGGTGGAAACACTAGCAGATGAAAACGCAGATAAGATAAAAGTTTGCAAATTAAATGTAGACGAAAACAAAAGCATTGCCATTCAGTATGGAATACGGAGTATTCCTACTCTGGCCTTTTTTAAGGACGGTAAAGAAGTAAAACGTATAATCGGTGCCCAGGGAAAGGAACAACTACAAAAAGCCATCGATGAAGTAGTAGAATAGGGACGGTTCCAGAAACCGTCCCCTTGTTTTTTATTATCTTAGTTTACTTATCATCGCCATAAAGGCTTTAATCTTCTTTTCATAACCATTGTTACTAGCTTGATAAAAGACACTTCCCTGCACTTCCTCAGGCAGGTAATTTTGTTTCACATAACCACCATAATCATGGGGATACTTATATCCCTTGCCTTTTCCCAGTATTCCCGCCCGGGAGTGAGAAGTATCCGCGATATGCAGCGGCACCTCTATTTTGCGGCTCTTACGTACCGCGCTGATAGCTTTATCAATCCCCATCTTACTGCTATTACTCTTAGGAGCAGTAGCCAGATAAATAGTAGCTTCCGCCAGCGGGATGCGCGCTTCCGGCAAGCCGACAAATTCTACCGAGTGTGCAGCCGCCGTTGCTATAGTCAAAGCATAGGGGTCAGCCAGACCAATATCTTCAGCTGCGTGAACAATTAAGCGACGGGCGATGAACTTCGGGTCTTCGCCCCCTTCAAGCATTACTGCCAGCCAGTAAAGAGCCGCATCCGGATCAGAGCCACGGATACTTTTGATAAAGGCGGATATAGTATCGTAATGGTAATCTCCTGTTTTATCGTATTTTAAAACTGGCCGGGTAATTATCGTACCCAGCAAATGGGTATCAATATGCAAAGTTCTGTTAGCATCAGCATAAGAATTAACTAGCGCTTCTACTATATTAAGAGCCATACGGGCATCACCTTTGACCTGGCTGACGATAAGCCCCATGGCTTCCTCATCGATACTAATATGGTAATTTCCCAATCCCCGTTCCTTATCCTGCAGAGCATCTTCAATTATTCTGATAATGTCTTTTTCCTCCAATGCTCTAAGGATATATAGCCGCAGGCGGGAAAGCAGGGCATTGTTAAGCTCATATAAGGGATTTTCAGTGGTTGCACCGATTAATATCAGGGTGCCATCTTCGACAAAGGGCAATAAAACATCCTGCTGGCTTTTGTTAAAACGGTGAATTTCATCAACAAACAAAATAGTGCGCTGCTGATAGAATTGGAAACGCTGTACTGCATCCTGGGCAATTTTCTTGATATCACTAACCCCGCCGGTTACCGCTTGCAGGACCTCAAAATGAGAATTAGTCATTTGGGCTATAATACGGGCAATACTAGTTTTGCCCGTCCCTGGAGGGCCAAATAAAACCAGTGAATGGATTTCATCCTTTTCAATAGCCTTCCTTAATACCGAGTTAGGCCCCACAATATGCTCCTGCCCCCGGACCTCATCCAGGCTGCGCGGCCGCATGCGGTAAGCCAACGGCGCCGCTTTATTCTTATTTTGCGGTAAATCAAAAAGATTCATAACACATCTCCTTATAAGCAATTATACTCTATAGGAGCAAGCTGGAGGAAGCTATCTCGCTCAACTGGAACAGGGGATTTTAAATGATAATGAATACCATGGATATCGTCTATTACTTGAAACTCCTTAACCGAGCATAGCATAATTATGCTATAATTAAGGCATAATATAGTAAGGGGGTTGATATTATGCCTGAAATTATACCAATAAAGGATTTAAGAGATACAAACAAGATTTCTGAGCTTTGTCATAGCAAGAAAGAACCAATCTTTATTACTAAAAACGGCTATGGTGATTTAGTTATTATGAGTATAGAGACCTACAGGAGGAAACTTGCCCAAGCGGATCTGTATGAAAAACTGGCTAAAGCAGAAAGAGAAATTGAAAATGGCGAGCCTCTTCTAGATACAGAGGAGGTCTTTGCGGAACTAAGAAGTAAATATGTCAAAAAGTAATTATCGATTAAAACTTACCCCTAGTGCCCGAAAAGATTTGGATAAAATATATAATTATATAGCCAATGAGCTGTATGCTAAGGAGGCGGCTAACAATCTTATAGAGAGAAAATAGAAGCCAGTATCATGAGATTAAAGGATTTTCCGTTCTCATGTAGCTATGTAGATGGTGCGTTTTTAAAAAGAAAAGGTTATCGTAAGTTAATTGTAGATAATTATATTGCTTTTTACTTAGTAGATGAAGAAGAAAAACAGGTAGTTATTATGAGGGTTTTATACGGTAGACAGAAATATCAAGACCTATTATAGTATTGGAGCACTTGTAGCGGATACTTTAATCTTCGCTCAATACCGTAGCGGAGGCTTCAGCCTCCGCGCAAACAACTCCCCATATCCTGTAGGGGCGGGTATCCATGCCTGCCGCTTGTAGAACAAAAATCAAATGTACGCGATTAGAAATAATAGCGGAAACTAAATTTCCGCTACGGTTAAGAGGTTGAGGAATCCAAAGTCAAACCCAAATAAAGAATCAGTGTATTTCATAGAATTCAGTGTCCGTCAGTGTCTATAAAAAACCTGTGCCCGAAGGGCCTGCGTTATCACCCTACGGGTACTTCTGATGTTCAACCTACGGTTTCACAATTAATGTTGCTGTGTCTATTTTCCACTCCGCGTATTTTTTCTCCCTTCTCAGCAAAAAATAAGCCTATGAAAGTAAGAAACTTAAAAAACCTTCCTTTGTTTGATCGCGAGAGCACCCAGGTAATAGGACGGGTGGAAAGGGCGGTAATTGGTGATGATTATAAATTAGCCTATCTGGTCATAGAAATGCCTGATGGAAGTCCAGGTATGGTATTGCCTGCAGATATAGAAATAGGGGAACAATCTGTAACGATAAACAGCCGCTCTAGTATTAAATCCTACATTGCCGGGGAAGAATTATCAGTATACCAGAAAAAAATAGGGGACACCGTTTTCGATCCCGAGGGCAAAGAATTAGGCATAGTAAGTGATTTTATTCTCTCCCGGGACAATATGAAAATCCGGGGAGTGGAATTATCCTGCGGCGCAATTCAGGACATACTTTATGGCAGGGAAGAAATTCCTCTGGAACTGGTCAATTGGAAAACCCCGGAAAACGCGGTGCTATCCACAGAAGGGAGCAATGACGATGGTTATCAGATGTCCGGTGTGTAACGGACTACAAATCGGCAAAGTAGGGAATGAACAATACTACTGCTGGAACTGTTTCCTGGAGTTCAATTTCAACAAAGGCCGTCTTAACCTCTACGAAGTAGCCGAAGACGGCACCCTGATATCTTTGGACAAATCCTCAGAACTACTATGATAGAGACTAATGGACACAGATAACACAGCCCTTTGGGACACAGATTAACACAGATTTTTGATAGTAGGGGAGTAGCTCCGCTCAATACCATAGCGGAGGCTTCAGCCTCCGCGCAAACAAGCAGTTGGCGTTGCCCCCGTGATAAGGTTCTGCGACGGAATATTTATGTATTCAAACATGCACTATATTATTTTAGCATTAAGATCAAAAAATCAATAATAAATCAGTGTAATTCATAAAAAATCAGCGTCCCTCAGCGTCAAAAAAAACCGTAAAAACCTGTGCCCCGAAAGGCTGTGTAATCTGTGTCTATTATCTATCCCAACTCTTCTCGGAGGTGATATTATGCGGGAATATTGGCAAGGGCTATTAATGGGGGTCTTGGTAGGAACTGCTGCTAGCTATTTCTATAAAAACAACAAACAGGAAATAAAAAAAGCTACCCGCCAGGTAAAAGCCAGGTCCAAAAAAACGCTGGACATGTTTAAAGACATGGAAAATAAATTCAATAACTTAACCGAACAACAGGAATCTTAATGGCCATAAAAACTCGTAAAATAACCAATTGTATAATCTTTTTTACCCTGCTCGTATTAAGCCTATACTTTCTCTACCTGGTGCGGGACGTCATGCTCACCTTTTTCCTGGGAGCGTTGCTGGCCTTTCTTCTCTTCCGCCCGGTTTCCTATTTCGAAAGTAAAGGCCTGAAAAGAGTATGGGCTATTATCCTGCTTTACGTAATAGTAGGCTTTGTATTAGCCGTGGTCATAGCTCTGGCTGTACCGGGTCTGGTAAGGGAACTGAGCCGTTTAGCTGAGCTTTATCCCCAATATGCCCAGCAAGCCCAGGAGATGGCGGGAAGAATAGATCGCCTAAATGCTCCGGAACAGCTAACCCAGGTAATTGATAAAAATTTCAATAAAGTTGAAACCTATATTTACGAGGCCTTAGAAAGATTTTTAAGTGGGTTTTATAACTTCTTAAGTAAAATCCTGGCCTTGATTTTTTCGCCCATTTTGGCCTTTTATATAATGAATGACTGGGAACGGATAAAGGATAAATTTCTTAACTTCTTTTCCCCCCGCTCACGTAATGAAATTATTGCCGTAACTAAAGAAATCGACAACGTCCTTATAGAATTCATTAAAGGTCACCTCCTGGTAGCGACTCTGGTAGGCTCAGCCACCGGTATAGCAGCCGCTTTCCTGGGGGTGAAATTTCCCTTATTAATTGGCATAGTGTCCGGGATAACAAACCTGGTTCCCTATTTCGGCCCCCTGTTAGGAGGCATTCCCGCTATTGCCCTGGCTGCTTCCGAATCACTGCGCTTAGCCATATACATGGCTCTAGCCATTTTTCTGATTCAGCAAGTGGAAAGTAATCTTATTACCCCCAAGGTAATTGGTGATAAATTGGGGTTGCATCCTCTGGTAATAGTTTTTGCCCTTTTAGCCGGGGGAAAGCTTCTGGGTATCTGGGGGATGCTATTTGCGGTGCCTCTTACGGCGGTCTTAAAAGTTGTGGCCACTTGGGGCTATTTAAAAATGGTAGAATAAGCAAATTGTAGCGAGGCTTTTATTGACAGAGGTGCATTAATACAAGAAAATAGATTAGATAGAGTATATACGGGAAAGAGGAGGCCAAACCGTGTGGACAAGCGATAAAATCAGGAGTACCTTTTTAGACTACTTTGCGGCAAGAGGGCATAGCGTAGTAGAGAGTTCCTCGCTGGTACCGGTAAATGACCCCACCCTGCTTTTTAGTAATGCGGGTATGAACCAGTTTAAGGATGTTTTTTTAGGAATTGACCGGCGCCCTTACAGCCGAGCCACTACCGCCCAAAAGTGCGTACGCGCTGGAGGTAAACATAATGACCTGGACACCGTAGGAAGGACTGCCCGGCACCATACTTTTTTTGAAATGCTGGGGAACTTCTCCTTTGGTGATTATTTTAAAGCTGATGCCATAAAATATGCCTGGGAGTTCCTTACAGAAGTCGTATGTTTACCCAAAGACCGGCTCTGGGTGACCATTTACCAGGATGATGACGAGGCTGGGAAGCTATGGCAGGAACTGACCGATGTTAACCCCCAGCGTATCCTGCGTATGGGCGAGAAGGACAACTTTTGGAGCATGGGTGATACCGGACCTTGTGGACCTTGTAGTGAAATTCACTATGATAGGGGAGTAGAGTACGCCTGCGGTCCCGACTGTGCTTTAGGAGTCTGTGACTGTGACCGCTGGCTGGAAGTATGGAACCTGGTCTTTATGCAATATAATCGAGACGAAAATGGAGTCTTAACCCCTCTGCCCAGGCCTAGTATTGATACCGGCATGGGGCTGGAAAGATTATCTTCACTGCTGCAAGGGGTAGACAGTAATTTTGATACCGACCTATTTACCCCCATAATTAAACAAGTGGAAAAAATGGCGGGGTTAAAATACGACCCAGGGGAAAAAGGTTTTCCTTTCCGGGTTATCGCTGACCACAGCCGCGCCTGCACCTTTTTAATAGCTGACGGGGTATTGCCCTCCAATGATGGACGTGGTTATGTACTGCGCCGCATATTAAGAAGAGCTGTGCGATTTGGCCGCCTATTGGGCATAAATGAAGCCTTTTTATATAAAAATGTGGATGTAGTTTGCTCCATTATGGGTAAGGCTTACCCGGAACTTTATGAAAAAGCTGATTTCGTCAAAGAAGTCATCAAAATGGAAGAAGAGCGCTTTTTAGTTACCCTTAGCGAAGGCCTGAAGAAAGTAGAAGAAATAATGCTGCAGGCTAAGGAACAGGGACGTAAAGAGATAGCAGGCGAAGAAGCCTTCATGCTTTACGATACTTATGGCTTTCCCCTGGATTTAACTGAGGATATGGCCGAAGAAAATAGCTTTACCGTGGATAAAGATAGATTTAACGCCATGATGGAAGAACAGCGCCACCGTGCCCGGGCGGCGGGTAAAGGTGAGAACGCTTTTGCCCGGGATGTTCGTATTGCAGAATTATTGCATGATACACCGCCTACCCATTTTAGTGGCTACGATAAACTACAGGAAAACTCTATACTACTGGCCCTAATCCAAGACGGTGAACTTAAAGATGTGACAACTGATGGCGAAGTACTGCTTATTACTGCCAGCACACCTTTTTATGCTGAAAGCGGAGGCCAAGTAGCTGATAAAGGCAATATTATTGGCAAATCGGGTAAAGTAGAAGTTATAGATGTGCAAAAAACCGCTTCCTGGATAGTGCACCGCGGTATTTTAACCGGGAGCCTTAAAGTCGGGGAAAAGGTAAAACTGGAGGTAGAACAGGGACGCCGCCTGGCTACTGCCCGCAATCATACTGCTACCCACTTGTTACACCGGGCCTTACGCCAGGTAGTGGGTGAGCATGCCCAGCAAAAAGGTTCTTTAGTGGAACCTTCCCGTTTACGTTTCGACTTTTCCCACCTCGCTCCCTTAAGTAATGAGGAACTTAAGGCGGTAGAAAATACTGTAAATGAAGCTATTTGGAAAATGTATAAGGTTAATACTACAATAACCGGCATTAACCAGGCGCGTGAGATGGGTGCCATCGCTTTATTTGGTGAAAAATATGGAGAAGAAGTACGGGTAGTCCAGGTAGGGGATTTCAGCCTGGAACTATGTGGCGGCACTCATGTAAAAAACACTGGCCAGATAGGTTTATTTAAAATAGTCAGTGAAGGTAGTATTGGTTCCGGTTTGCGCCGGATCGAGGCTTTAACTGGCAGTTATGCCTTGGATTATTTAAATCAGGCTGAAGCCGAGCTGAAAAACATAGCTAGTGCTCTTAAAACTTCCCCGGCTGAACTGAGCCACAAAGTAGAAAATTTAACCCACAGCTTAAAAGAAAAAGATAAAGAGATAGAGCAGCTCAAAGGACTTTTGTCCCAGGCTGCTAGTGGTGACTTAGTACAGAAGGCATATGAAATTAATGGAGTAAAGGTTTTATTAGCAGTAGTAGAAGGGGTAGATGCTAATACCCTGCGCCAGAATGCGGAAATGCTTAAAGATAAATTAGGGAAAGCAGTAGTACTACTGGCCTCAGTAGTAGAAGGTAAGGTCCTTCTGGTATGTTTCGTCAGTAAAGAACTTACTACTCAGGGCCTTCATGCTGGTAAAATTGTCGGCGCTGCGGCCAAAGCTGCCGGTGGCGGCGGTGGCGGAAGACCTGACATGGCTCAAGCCGGTGCCAAAGACAGCAGAAAAGTCGAAGAAGCTCTGGATGCTGCCCGGAAAATTATAGAAAAAGCTTTGCATAGGACTCCGGAACCAGTAAAATTAGAATAGAAGGTTGTTAAGGAATAGTTTCTTAATACTATGTCGTTAGTTTTAAATTAAGCAACCTTCAAAATCCATAATTTAGGAGGTGTTGTTATATGCCTCAGTATCCTGATGCAACAGTCAGTTTCCATAAAGAACACGATGACACCAAAAAAGTGAAGGACATTTTACAAGAAGTTTATCATGCTCTGGAGGAGAAAGGATACAATCCGATAAACCAACTGGTGGGATACATGATATCCGGGGATCCTGCCTACATAACTAGTCATAACGATGCTCGCAATATAATCTGTAAAGTCGACCGCGATGAAATACTGGAAATACTTTTAACTAACTATTTACAAAAATAACAGCACCTAAGCCCCATGACTTAAACCATGGGGTTATTTTTGGAATGGACACAGATAACACAGTTCCTTCGGGCGCACAGATTAACACTGATTTTTTTCTTTTGTACTGACGACTGAGTTTTTGCAACTATTTCATTAAGTTAAATAGTTTGTGTAGCATTTGGGTACCTTTTTAGTACTCGTAGCAGAGGCTTCAGCCTCCGCGAAACTAACCTCCTACCATATCCTGTAGGGGTGGCTTTCCATGCCTGTCCGCTTGCAAAATAATGTAGGTAATTGGGCATAATAGCGAAAACTTAAGAATCCATTACATATCCGTAGCGGAAACTTAAGTTTCCGCTTCATAGGAAGGATGACTAAAGTTTCCGCTACAGTTAAGAAGTAGAGAAATTCAAAGTTGTGGAATTTTAAGGGATTATAATATTTTAAAAGTGCTGAAAATAAAAGAAATACGGAGTATTTCTACAATAATTCCTAATTATTAATTACCCCCAAAAAGATTCAGTGTAGTTCATAGTACTCAGTGTTTATCAGTGTCTATAAAAAACCTGTGTCCCCGAAGGGTATGTGTTATCTGTGTCCATTCAAATCTAAAGGAGCATAAAGCATGCGCATAATGGGTCTAGACATCGGAGAAAAAAGGATAGGCATTGCCCTCAGTGACCCCATGGGCTGGACCGCCCAGGGACATTCGGTTCTTAAGCGCCAGGAAATTAGCCTGGATTTGCAAAAAATAAAACAAATATGCTTGGAATATGACGTAGAAAAAATAGTAATAGGCTTTCCCCGTAATATGGATGGCACCATTGGTTCCAAAGCTCTGGAGGTTCAGGATTTGGGCCAGACCATTGCCACCGAACTTAACCTTCCCGTAGAATATTGGGATGAACGCCTCAGTACCAAAAGTGCGGAAAGGATCCTGATTGCCGCCGATATGTCCCGTCGCCGGCGCAAACAAGTCATTGATAAAATGGCTGCGGTAGGTATTCTGCAAGCCTACTTGGATCACCTGGATAGTACTTCCAGGAATATTTGACATTGTTGAAGGTTAATAATAGAATTACTTTAGCTTGCAGAAAAGAGGTGTAAAATTATGAGCGACGAGGAAATTCTTGACGGGGAAGAAGAGATTTATACTCTGGTTTTAGAAGATGATGAAGGAACGGAATATGAATTCGAAGTTCTGGCTGAGTTGGAAATCGAAGATGAAACTTACCGAGTACTAATGCCTCTGTCCCAAGAGGAAGAAGATGAGGACGTAATTGTAGTACTAAAGGTAGTTTATGATGAAGAAGGCAACGAATTTATGAGTGAAATCGATGACGACGAAGAACTGGAAATGGTAGTAAACGCCTGGGAGGAACTGGAGGAAAATCTGGAAGTATAAATGTCTGATCAAAAAGAGCCGCAAGCGGCTCTTTTTTTATTCGTCAAAATACGCAGTTTGCGTTAAAATGAATAAGACCCAAAAATCATTATATACATAATTACAAGCATTCTATATAGTATAGTATAATTTGAATTTTTTATCAGGATTCCGTTGCAAAAGTGGAATTAAAAGAAATACGAAGTATTTCCCCAATAATTCTTAATTTTTAATTCAAATTTCCCAATAGATCCGCGGTTTCCGCGTGCAAATATTAAATATAAATACATAATTATTATCGGTTAATTTTATTGTTTTGGGGGCAGGGTTTTTGATTCCAATTAAAGCTAAGTCAATCATACTTTATGTGCTAATTCTTGTTCTTGGCATTTTTGTCGCCTCAATACTATACTTTTACCAGATTTTCTACAAAGCTGATCACTTTTTACCTGGAGTACATATAGCTACTGTAAACGTTAGCGGTTATGACCAGACAGGTGCTGCTCAACTGCTTAAGTCCCAATTTGATAAGTGGCTAATAACCCCTATATCCTTTTATTATGGGGATTATCACTGCCAAACCACGCTGAAAAATCTAGCCAGCCCGCCTGATCCGGAAAAATTAGTTCGAGACGTTTGGGAAAAGGAAAAAGAGCGCAGTATATTTTCCAAACTATTAAACCTTGATGGCTCCAAATCTATAGAATACCCGGTAGAAATTGTTTATGATAATGAAAAAATAAATAAAATGACCAGCCAGTGGAAAGAGACGCTGGAAAAAGACTACGTAAATGCACGTTTGGAAATAGACCCAGTAAAAGGTCTAATAATTGTACCTTCGCAAAAAGGAATAAAAATTGATGTTGAATCAACATTGACCGCACTACCTCATAAATGGGATAATCATGAAAAATTAGCTCTAGAAATAAAAGTAACCGAAGAAAACCCCCTCATAAAAGAGAGCGACTTACAAGGTATGGGGGAACTCTCTTCATTTACCACCTGGTATGATCCCGGCTTAATCGGTCGTAGCCATAACGTGGTTTTAGCTACTAGAGCTATTCATAACACTATGGTAAAACCGCAAGAGGTATTTTCTTTTAACCAGCATGTGGGGCCGCGCAGTGCAGAGAGAGGCTACCGAGATGCTATGGTTATTGTCGGTAATAAATTTGAAGAAGGTTTGGGCGGAGGAATTTGCCAGGTTTCATCTACTTTATATAATGCCTGTTTGTTAGCCGGTTTAAAGATTGTGGAAAGGCATAATCATAATCTGGCCGTAGCCTATGTGCCTTTGGGGCAGGATGCTACCGTAGCTTATGGTTTACAGGATTTCCGCTTTCAGAATAACCTGGGGGATCCCATTTACCTATGGGCTCAAGCTCATAATGGCCGGTTGACCATGAAGATATACGGTAATTTAAAATATAAGCAGAAAATAAAAGTCAGCTATGTAGTAGATCAGGTTATAGATTTTAATGAAATCAGGGAAACTAAAGACGATATGGAACCGGGAACTACTAAAGTAGAACAAAACGGTAGCCCCGGCTATATAGTCCGGTCCTTTAGGACCTTTTATAACAATGATGGCAGCGTAGCCCGTTCCGAACAACTAGCCCGGGACTACTACCGTCCCTTACATAAGCTAATTTACGAAGGACCTCCTCTGAGGGAAACCCCGCCAGGGGAAGGGGAAGAACCACCAGAACCCCCTGCCCTCACACCGGGACAACCTGAAGAACCCGAAGCGGGTAATCCCAACGAAGACCCTGCAGAAGAGACCGAAGTGCAGCATAATTAAATTAATAGACACTGAAGAACACTGATTATTATGATTCACACTGATTTTAAAAATTGAAGCAGAACCCCAAAGGGTCCACGGATATTCACTACGTTCACAATTAATGTAGCGGAATTTTAAGGAATATAATTCTTTGAAAAGTGCCACAATGAAAAGAAATACGTAGTATTTCAACGAAAATTCTTAATTTCTAATTCTTAATTCTTAATGAAGATCTGCCTGCCTTTTGGCTTGGTATTTCCTATTATGCATGCTAATTAGGGTTTTTGCGGTGATACCATAATTAATAATGATCCGCGTCCTTCTGCGTCAAAAAACTGCGTTATCTGTGTCAATTAGGTGAAGAGGATATGATGGAAATTAAACTCAACAAGCGTCTCCAAAGAAGACCGCGCTGGTTAATAATACTAGTAATAATTATCGTCCTAGGTGGATTTATAGGCATAAAAACTCTGAATCAGCAATATCTGCCCGTAGACTCTAACAACAAGGAACCTGTAGAAATCTACATACCGGCAGAATCAAGTGCCCGTCAGATAGCTGCTATTCTTTATGAGAATAAACTTATCCGCAGCCAGAATGCCTTTTTATCCTACTGCAGTAAACAGGGACTGGACACCCAGTTAAAACCAGGCCATTACAACTTTAGTCAGAGCCTGAGCCTGCCCCAAATAGCACGAAGCATCGCTCAGGGTGACGTGATAAAAATCAAAATAACCATACCTGAAGGTTATACAGTTAAAGAAATCGGCGCCCTGCTAGTAGAGAAAAAAATATGCAGTGCAGAATCCTGGCAGGAAGCGGTACAAGCAGACTATCCTTATGACTTTTTGGCAGACGTTCCAGCTGGGGTCAAAGAACCTTTAGAAGGCTTTTTATTTCCCGACACATACTACATCGAAAAAGAGACTACCAGCCGGGAAATAGTAGATATGATGCTGAAAAACTTTGCTGCCATGTGGGACAAGGAGTTCGCCGGGCAGCCCAATGCTGAGAAAATGGGGGTTTACAATACCATAATCAGGGCATCATTAATAGAAGAAGAAGCCATGCACGATGAAGAGCGCCGTACCATCTCCGGCGTTATCGAAAACCGTTTAAGAGATGGTATGCTGTTGCAGCTTTGTCCCACTGTCCTGTATTGTTTGGATGAGAAAAAAACCGAATTAAGCAATGCTGACCTTGAAATAGATTCACCCTACAATACCTATCGTAATCCCGGCTTGCCCCCCGGCCCTATATCCAATCCGGGCAAAGAATCGATAGCAGCCGCCCTTAACCCCGAAAAAAACAACTACTATTTCTATGTATCTAAGGGTGATGGCACCCACTACTTCTCCCGCACCTACAGCGAACACCTGCAAGCCATGGCGCGGTATTTATAGGAGGCTACCATGACACCGGAACTGCTCTTACCCGCTGGTAACCTGGAAAAACTAAAAACCGCCATCCTCTTTGGCGCTGACGCCGTTTACCTCGGTGGTAAAGAATTCAGTCTGCGCGCGGCAGCCGACAACTTTAGCCTTGAAGAAATAGCCGCTGGCGTATCCTTTGCTCACCAGCATAATAAGAAAGTCTATGTCACCGTAAACATCCTGGCCCATAACCGGGATCTTAAAAAACTGCCGCATTATCTGGAGAGGCTCGAGGAAACCAATGCCGATGGCCTCATAATATCAGACCCTGGTGTAATAATCCTGGCTAAACGCTACGCTCCCTCACTATCCATTACCTTAAGCACCCAGGCCAGCGTAACCAATTACGAGACCGCTGCTTTCTACCGGGATATAGGGGTAAAACGCATAGTCTTAGCTCGTGAACTGTCCTTAGATGAGATTCGGGAAATCAAAGAGCGGGTAGACCTAGAAATAGAAATATTTATTCATGGAGCTATGTGTGTTTCCTACTCAGGCCGCTGTCTCCTCTCCTATTACATGACCGGGAGAAGCGCCAATGCTGGAGCCTGCGCTCACCCTTGCCGCTACCGCTACGTTCTGGAAGAAGAAAAGCGCCCCGGCCAGTATTTCCCTATTGAAGAAGATGATAGAGGAAGTTACATCTTAAACTCCCGTGATCTCTGCCTATTAGAATATATACCCCAGCTTATAGACATAGGGATTAATGCCTTTAAAATAGAAGGGCGCATGAAAAGCCCGCTCTATGTAGCCAGTACTGCTACCGTCTACCGTCAGGCCATTGACCGTTATATAAAAACCCAGGGAAAATACTCACCAGAAGAACTTAACAAGTGGATGGCAGAACTTAATATTACTGCAACCAGACCCTTTACTAATGGCTTCATAGAAGGGGAATCTCCCCTATTACAGGATATAAACAAAGAAGAAAAACCAGAAAGGGCTGAATTCTGCGGCATTGTCCGCGGTTACCATAGTGATAAAAAGCTGCTGCAAGTTGAACAAAGGGCTAACTTCGGTCCCGGTGACCCCCTGCAGCTAATGGTTCCCGGTGGGGAAATTATACCCTTAGACCTTATAACCCTATACGACGAAGAACTTAACCCCATAGACCGCGCTCGCCACGCCCAGCAAACAGTATACATCCCTTATCATAATCCCTTAAGCGAATACACCATCCTGAGGCGTGTAGGTAAACTTATGGACAAGGAGTAAAGTCGGGGAGCTTAATGTCAAAATTGTCACCCGGGCCTTCTAATTCAAGGTGTCCCACATCTTGTTTCAATGCAACAACGGGTGAAAATGGTTGCATGTGCTCCGGCGTCCAGTAAAAATAAAATCAGTGTAAATCATAAGGATTCAGTGTTCTTAAGTGTCTATTAAAAAAACCGTGTAAATCTGCGTGTCCGAAGGACCAGCGTGATCTGCGTCTATTCAATGTCTAATCCCATCATGAAAGAAGGTAAAAAATGAAATCAGAAATCATAGCCCAGGTAAACCCGGAAAATATAGACTTTCTCACCCGCATCATAGAAGCCTATGACTACCTGGGAATAGTCTCCACCCTCGACCGCCAAAAAGGATTAGTCATTATAAGGGGTACCGAAGACACCTGTCCCGAACTAGAAATAATCCTTAAAAATCTCCCTTTCCCCATACAAATAAAACCAGAACAATAAGAGGCTGTTCCAAAACAAAAAGGATGGCCTCTACCTTTAGTTTTCGCTAATTCACCCCTTTCCGTAGCCGAAACTAACACTTCAATATCACATATTATCTGTAGCGGAAACTTCAGTTTCCGCTACAAGTACAATTGGAAGAAAGCTACATGAAGGAGACCAAGCTTAATTCGCAGTAAAGTTTAGTTTTCGCGGAGGCTAAAGCCTCCGCTAGCTCTAATACCCCATATTACCCGTAGCGGAGACTTCAGTCTCCGCTACATTGGGATGCAGCTATGCATTAACCTAACCGTAGCAGAAACTTAAAATTTCAATACTACATATTGACCGTATTTACCGTAGCGGAAACTTTAGTTTCCGCTACTGATCTTCTAATTCGCAGTAAAGTAGGGGGGCGGTTTCCACGCCGCCCCACAACTCTACAGTGCCTGAACCCGATAATAGAAACTATTCTTTTAGCACAGCATCATCTTTCCAATGCATAACTTAATCCCCCAGAGCTTAAGCTATTAAAAAGCCTTCAAAGCAAAGGGGTTATTCTTTTGCCGCTCAAACGTGTCCACATACTAATGCTAACCTTCCTGTTAGTTGGCCTAGGTTTGCTAACCAAACTGGGCTATTATCAAATAATAAAAGGCCCGGAAATTGCCCGCCAGGCCACTGCCATGCGCAGCCGCCAGGTGGAACTGAAAGAATATGGCCGCGGTGAAATCCTGGATCGCAACCAGCTCCCCCTTACCGGCACCCGGTCAACCACAGCTGTTTACTGTCTCCCCAAGGAAATGATTAGAAATTATAAATTGCCACAAAATAACCCGGCCCATGCGACCTCAAAGCCTTCAGGGGAAGAGGCCCTTACCCGCGCTGCTCAAGTATTATCAAGCATAATTGGGGAAAAAGACAGCGCAAAACTATACAGCTTGCTCAAGCAGGCCATCAAACAAGGCAAATCCTTTGTACGCATTGCCTCTGACCTTACTCCGGAACAAATAGCACGTATCAACTCATCCCAGCTCTCTGGGGTAGTAGTAGCCCCAGTTATTCAACGTTACCGTGAGGACGGCTTTATGGCACATTTGTTAGGATACACCAGCAGCGGGGAGAATAGTCAAGGAATAAGCGGCCTGGAAAAACGATATGATAGTATACTCAAGCAAAACCGCACTTCCAGTGAGCTCACCTCCGTCCTGGACGCCCGGGGTATAGCCATACAGGGGTTAATGTTCAAACTGCGCAATGAACAGGAACAAAACCAGGGAGCTATCACTTTAACTATCGATAAAAGAGTTCAGGAAATAGTAGAGCAAGCCATGAACCAACATATAAAAACCGGAGCCGTAGTAGTAATGGATGTAGACACAAAAGAAGTCCTGGCTATGGCCAGCAGGCCTACCTTTAACCCTTATGAAGTAGAAAGAATCGTCACAGACGATGATGCTAGTGGCAGCCTCAATAATCGCGCCTTAATGGCCTATCATCCCGGCTCATTGTTTAAAATACTAGTCAGCGCCGCCGCCCTGGAAGAGAAATTGGTAAGCCCAGCAGAACAATTTTACTGTGATGGCAACTACGAATTTAACAGCCAGGTCTCAATCCCTTGCCTGCGCGAGACCGGACACGGCCTGCTTGATTTCTCGGAAGGATTTGCCCTGTCCTGCAACCCCACCTTTATATCCACCGGATTAAGACTCGGAAGTGATAGCCTAATGGAATATGCCCAACGCCTGCATTTAACTGATGAAAGACTCCTGGGCTATGGTGAATACCAGGCTAAATCCTTTGTAACTATAGAAAACGTAAAACCAGCCGTAGGCAATGCCTGTCTAGGCCAGGAAGGGGTAATGTTAACTCCCTTACAAATATGTAATATGGTAGCCACTATAGCTGATGACGGCCAGTATGGCCCCCCGGTACTAGTCCGGTATACTACCGACCTTAAGGGTGAGAAACAAATCATACCTAGACCAGCCAAAGAAAAGGTCCTAAGTTTGTCAACCGCCCAAACTATTCAAAAACTTATGCAAAAAGTCGTAGACGAAGGGACTGGTAAAAACGCCTCTCTCTACCAGGCCGGAGTAGCGGGCAAAACCGCCACCAGCCAGACCGGAAACTATGATGAAGACGGCCAGGAAATACTCAACGCCTGGTTTGCCGGCTTCTTTCCCACCGACACCCCCCGCTGGGCCATCGTAGTCCTCTGTGAAAACGGCTCCTCCGGCTCGGAAAATGCCGCCCCGGTATTCAAACAAATAGCCTATCAGATGCTGGACTT
>Ga0134092_1001446_pt1 | contig 20779 bp, 19 predicted proteins | sample 3_6taG_FD_94454 | JGI IMG/M metagenome (GOLD analysis project Ga0134092, IMG submission 94454) | Switchgrass degrading microbial communities from high solid loading bioreactors in New Hampshire, USA - 3_6_20_6_A3 metaG | ecosystem: Engineered > Bioreactor > Semi-continuous > Anaerobic >... | reverse complement strand
AGTTTGGTCAAAACAAGGAAACGGTTTAATTGTTTTTGAGACATTAAATAATGCACCTCGTTTTTCATAGTGACATTTTATCACGATAATTTACAAGGTGACATTATCATAAGATAATCACAATAATAATATGGAAATACTTGACATTAATCATTATAAGTAATATAATATCAATAATAATTATGAATAAAAAATAATTTTCATTTATTTATTTTTTTTAAAAACCTTCAAAATAATTGGCACTGTGCTAAAATATAAACAAAAGATTTTATTAAAACTATTTCATTTTAGATAGGAGGATGAATAATATGCCTAACTTTTCTAATCCATTTCAAGGGAACGTAAATCGCAAGATGACAAAAGAGGAATTGATTCAGGCAATCCGTCTGAACATTGCAGGTGAACTTGAAGCTATCTATGTTTATGATGCCCATGTCCAGGCAACAGATAATGAAATAGCTAAAAAGGTTATAGCAGATATACGTGATGAGGAAAAAGCTCATGTGGGAGAATTGATGGAGCTCCTTAGAATACTTGATCCTACAGAGGCAGATTTGTTTGCTTCAGGTCAGCAGGAAGTAAGAGAAATGCTGGAAGAGCTAGGAATTAATGTACCAAAGGAAGAAAAGAATAATGATTCAAACTCTGCTACTGTAGGTAGCTTACTGGATAAGTAAAGCTGTTTGAATATTAATAGGGAGGTTAGATTATGAGTTATTTATCAAGAGAAACTGCTACCCTATCTGATAAGCTCTGGGAACAAATAGATTCGGCTGTTATTGAAGCTGCCCGTAAAGCTCTGGTTGGCAGAAGATTTCTGCATTTATTCGGACCACTGGGAGTGGGAGTGAGCTACATAAACATTGATGATGTAGATGAGGTTGAAGAAGTATCAGGAAACGGCATTATTACTACAAAGGGCAGAAAATTTGTTGAAATTCCTACCATATATGATGATTTCACATTGATTGCAAAAGACTTGGAGACAAGTGAAAAATTAGGTTTCCCCGTTAATCTTTCAAAAGCCATGGCTGCAGCAGAAGCCTGTGCATTAAAAGAAGATAAATTAATATTCTTTGGAGACAGTGAACTTGGCTATGAGGGATTGCTCACTGCAGAAGGAACCAATAAAATTGCTAAAAAGGATTGGTCTCAGGGAGAAAATGCATTCATAGATGTGGTTTCCGGAATTGAAACTCTCGTAGGAAACAATGTATATGGACCTTATGCCCTGATATTAAGCCTTGATCTTTACATGCAATTGCAGAGATTGCAGCCCGGAACCGGATTGTTGGAAATAGACAGGATCAGCAAACTGGTAGACGGAAGAATTTACAAATCCCCTGTACTAGGAAAAGGTAAGGCTCTGCTTGTATCTCCTGAGTCAAGAAATATGGATCTTGTAATAGGGCAGGATATGGCAGCTGCTTATCTGGGGCAGACTGATTTGAACCATGACTTCAGAGTACTGGAGACTGTTTTGCTGCGTATTAAACGAAGAAAAGCAATTATGGTTTTTGAATAAGAACATGGAATATGATTGACACAGAAAAATGTATATAATATAATTTACCTGTAAATTTTGAAAGGAAGGTATTAAAGGAGCAATGAGAAACTAATCCATTCTTAGCTTAAATCTTAAACAAACATGATGTTTTGCATTAAGCTGGAGTGGATAAGTGCGCCCTTTTTTAGATACTTTCTTTTCTATAGTGATGTTGCCTATTTTTATTGATAATACCTATTGTCATTAATAATAGCATTTGAAAGTATGTATAGGGACAAAGCATATCCTCTCCAGCAATTATGGAGGGGATTTTTTATGTTAGTAGCTGAAATGAATGGTGTTAAGAAGTACTACAATGATTGTTTGATATTGAAGGTTGATGATTTCAAGATATATAAAAATGACAGGATAGGGATAATTGGCTTAAATGGTTGCGGAAAAACCACTTTGCTTAACATTCTCACAGGAAGAATAGAGCCTGATGAGGGTATATCAAGGATATATGGAACCTATTCCTATATAGAGCAATTGGATAATGATAATATAATGGCTGTTGAAAATATGGCAGCAAGCAAATTTGGAGTAAGCGGTTTACACAATGAAGGGCTGAGCGGAGGTGAAGTAACCAGGCTCAAGATAGCTAAGGCTTTGGGGAGAGACAATGCTCTAATCATTGGAGATGAGCCTACAAGCAATCTTGACAGAGAAGGCATAGAGCTGCTCAAGAAGGAACTGGAGGCATTTGACGGTGCAATACTGGTAGTTTCCCATGACAGAGACTTTCTTGATGCAGTATGCAATAGCATACTTGAAATAGAAGATGGAGAGATATGTCTTTATAAGGGCAACTATACCAAGTATAAGGAGTTAAAAGAGAAAAAAAGGGAAAGAGCAGTCTTTGAGTATGAGCAGTATATTTCAGAAAAGAATAGACTGGAAGAAGCTTATATAGAGAAGAAGAACAAAGTAAAATCAATGAGAAAAACTCCAAAGAGGATGGGAAATTCAGAGGCGAGACTTCATAAAACTGGAAACCAGGTAGCAAAAGCAAAGCTGGAAAAACAAGCTAATGCTATCAAAACCAGGATTGAAAAGCTTGATGTTAAGGAAAAGCCCAAGAAATTGCCGGATATCAATTTAGATATACAAAAGACCCCATTGCTTCATTGCAAGGTGGTATTAAGCGCTGACAAGCTTAACAAAGAATACGGAGACAAAGTTATATTTAAAGATGCCCAATTCAAGATATTCAACAACAGCAAGACTGCAATAGTAGGGCCTAATGGAAGCGGTAAGACTACTCTTATCAAGATGATTATCGATGGACATCCGGCTATATATAGGGCAACGGGAGTGAAAATCGGCTATTTCAGCCAGAACATAAGCACTTTGGATTCAACCAAGACTTTGCTGCAAAATGTTATGGAAAGCAGCATTTATGACGAGACTTTTGTAAGAATCCTTCTTGCAAGACTTTTGTTCAAGAGAGAAGATGTACTGAAAAATATATCTCTGCTGAGCGGCGGAGAAAGGGTAAAAGCCGCATTAGCCAAGATAATAGTAAGTGACTTTAATGTTTTGGTTTTGGATGAGCCCACCAATTATTTGGATGTATACTCTATGGAAGCGGTGGAAGAAGCTTTGCTGGAGTATAGAGGAACTGTAATATTTGTATCCCATGACAGAAGATTTGTCAGCAACGTGGCAGATCATATAATATCCATAGAGAATCAGAAGACCATATGCTTTGATGGAACTTTTGAAGAATATATGAAAAAGAAAGAAGAAGCATCATTAAAAGATGATAAATCCATGGAAAAAATGATTCTTCAGCATCGTATGACAGAGATATTGAGCAAATTGAGCATGCCATCCAAGAATGATGATATTGAAGCCCTCGATAGGGAGTATCAAGAAATTCTGAAAAAAATTGAAACATTGCAATTAATATCTAAAAATGCGAATAAAACATTGTAGAAATTTAAGGGAAATAGTAGAATTATTATTAAGATTATTGGAAAATTATAATCTCTATGGATTCCAGAGTTTCCTAAGTACATTCGGGGGTGATAATCCTATGGACAAAGTAAGGTTTTTAGAAAAGATAATAGAAACACTGCCAGATCCAATATGCGCAATTGATGCAGAAGGAAAGGTTATTCTATGGAATAACGCAATGGAGAAAACAACGAAGGTAAAAAAAGAAGATATATTGGGAAAAGATTATTATGCTTATTCACAGGTAATCTATGGATATAATAGACCTACCCTCATGGACTTGGCATTGCATCCAGATGAAGAATTTGAAAAAAAGAATTATAAAAGCTTCAGAAGATATGATGACGGTACTGTAGAAGGAGAGGCTTACAATACCAATTTGGATTATTACGACTGGGCAAAAGCAGTGCCCATATTCAATGATGATGGAAAACTGGAGGCAGTGATATCAATTTCCAGAGATATAAGTGAGACTATAGAGTTCCAGAAGCAGCAAAGTATTCTTTTAAATAGATATGAAACCCTCTTCCTGAACAGTCCCGATGCTATAGCCTGTTTTGATAATAACCATATCATTTTTGATGTTAATGAAAGCTTCCTTCAGGTTTTTGGCTATACAAGGGAAGAATGTATAGGCAAGAATCTGGATGACCTGGTGGTTCCAAAAGAGCTGAGGTCAGAAGCAGTAGGGAAAACTAATGAATTGTTTGAAAAAGGCAAAGTAGATGTAGATGCTATCAGATATAAGAAAACAGGCGAACCCATTGTAGTAAATATAAGAGCAATACTTATGAAGATGAACGATGAAATCCTGGGAGGCTACGGAATATATACAGATGTGACTGAAAAGGTTAGATACAAGGAAGAACTGGAGTCAACAAATATTGAACTGGAGGCCACCATTGAGCAGCTGATGTCCAACGAGGAGGAGCTGAGGAGTCAGTATGACGAGATTCAGAGATATTCTGATAAGAATGAGGAACTCAGACAGAAATATGAAATTGCCATAGAAGCTACGGATAGCTATATTTGGGAAATAAACAGGGACAAAAGAACAATTAATTTCTCCAAGAATTTTGTGGAGCTTGTAGGGACCGATGCAGTAGAGAAGGAAAGCATTTATGAGATTGTAGATGAAGTAGTGCATGAAGAGGATAGAATTTTGCTCCTCGAAGAGATGAAAAAATATAACGCTGATCTAAGTAGAGAAATCAATATACAAGTTCGTATTATCGATAAAGATAAGGGCATTCACTGGTATCTGTTGAGAGGCAAAGGAATTAAAGACAGAGACGGAAATGTCAGAACAATTCATGGTGTACTGGTTGATATTACAGAACTGAAAAAACAGGAAGGCTACATTAAGTATCTGGCTGAGCATGATCCTTTGACTGGCCTTTATAATAGAAGAAAGCTGACGGAAATATTAACTAAGGAACTGAAGAAAAGCAAAAAGGGAGCCCTGTTTTTGCTGGACATAGATGATTTCAAGAACATAAATGATCTATTGGGACATGTCTATGGAGATGAGCTATTAAGGCGTATTGCCAAGCTAATAATGGAATCTGTTAATGAAAATATAAATGCTTTTAGATTTGGCGGAGATGAATTCCTGATTCTTCTTAAAGAAGAAGATAACGATAAAATAATAGAATATGCAGAAAAACTTATAAGCATCTTTAAAGAAAAAGTATTTATTGATGAAATAGAAAATACCATAACAGTAAGCCTGGGCATAGTGAAATATCCACAGGACGGCGACAGCATTGATGACCTTCTGATAAAAGCGGATATAGCTATGTACAGCGTAAAAAGGTCCGGAAAGAACAGATACTTGTTCTTTGATGAAAAGATGAAGGAAAAGTTCAATAAAAAGATCAAGATAGAAAACATGTTGAGAAGGGCTATTAAGAATGATGATTTTCAATTGGTTTATCAGCCTATAATACAGACAAACACAGGAGAAGTATCCTCATTTGAAGCACTTCTGAGAATAAAAGGAAATGATATATCCCCCCAGAGTTTTATACCTGTTGCAGAGGAATCCGGTCTGATATTGCCAATAGGTAAATGGGTAATAAAAGAAGCGATAAAACAGATACGCCTATGGCTGGAGAAAGGCTATAAGCCTTTGCCCATATCAATTAATTTATCGCCAAGACAATTTTATGATATGAGTCTCATTGATTACATAAAGAGAACCCTTGAAGAATACAATGTAGAACCTGGATTGCTGGAGTTGGAAATAACCGAGAACATTTTTGCAGAAAAAAGATATGAGACAATAAATATACTGAATAGGTTGAAATCCCTTGGAGTCAGCATTTCCTTAGATGATTTTGGGACAGGCTATTCTTCTTTGAACTATCTCACTTTCATGCCTATAGACAAGATAAAGCTGGATAAAAGTCTTAAAGATAAGTTTATTGAGCTTGAAAGCATAAAAATCATGGACTCTCTGATTGCGCTCGCTCACGGTTTGAACCTGAAAGTCGTGACAGAAGGAGTGGAGGACATAGAAGAATACAGGAGGATGAGAAAAGCCGGAAGCGACTATCTGCAGGGATACTTGTTCAGCAAACCCTTGGCAAAGGCAGAAGCAGAAAAGATGTTTTATAGAAACTTCAAAGATTTGTTGGATAATAAATAGGTTGGGTATGCACCTGAAAACACCTGTCAAAAGACAAGGTGTTTTTTTCATGCCTTTATCTAAGACATCAAGGACTATCCAAATATCTAATACTGTATAAGAAAAGGTGTTCATCGGCGAAAGATTGTTTGTTATATAATAAACACAATCAACAATGTAAAAAAATATGCAAGAAAGGGGATCATAAATGGAGTCAACTGGGAGAATCAATAAAGTTCAATTATTTGTTGCTTTAGGAATTATAGTTCTGATTGGAATCTTTGGCTTCTATTTAGGTCAGACCAACAGTAAATTGACACTTAATATCATTACCGGAGTAGCATTAGGGTATATACTTACAAGATCTAGATTTGGTTTTGCTGGTGGCATCAAAAGGATCTATATTACAGGTGAAGGAAGCCTTACAAAAGCACTTCTTATAATGTTCGCTATATCACTGATAGCAACTGCAGGAATTCATTGGGCTGCAGCAGCTAATGGTGCTGTACCATCTTATATGGCATCAGAAGGAGCTGCAGTTATACCCGGATCCAGTTCGGTAGGAGCGTTTAACATTTCAACAATTTTAGGTGGATTTATATTCGGTATAGGTATGATGATTGCCGGAGGATGTGCATCAGGAACCCTAAGCGATTTGGGTGAAGGAGCAATACGGGCAGCCATCGCTCTATTATTCTTCGTATTGGGGGCTGTTCCAGGCCATGCTCTAAGATATAGAATCGCTGAAACAGCAATAGGCAAAATAAAAGCCACCGTTTATTTACCCCATGTATTTGGTTATGTCGGTGCAGTGATAGTTTCCCTATTAATATTGTTAGCACTGTATGTAGTAACAAGGAAATATGAAGACTTCAGAAAGAAAGAAGGCTATTATCAAAAGAATGTTTATGAACCTGATGAACTACCATTGCCCGAGAATAAGGATTTTAAACTGTTCAGCTATAGAACATATCACAAGTTTTTTATAGAAAGATGGAGCTTTTTAAAAGGTGGAATATTACTATCAATAATGTTTGTTTTCATAATCAATACAACTGGTTCAAGCTGGGGAGTAACATCTGCATTTACAAAATGGGGAGTGGCATTGCTTCAAGGTATAGGAATGGAGTTTACATCACCGGAATTTGCCAGTATTGTGGAAAGCGTAAACAAAGGTCTTCTATACGATGGTGGAACCCTAAGAAACATTGGAATTATAGTGGGGGCAGCATTAGCTTTATTGCTGGCAGGTAAATTCAAGTTTGATTATGATTTCAATCTAAAAGATGTACTGATTTATATTTCCGGGGGATTCATGATGGGTTTTGGTGCAAGATTAGCCGGAGGATGCAATATAGGAGCGCTCTATTCCTCAATTTGCAATTTTTCACTATCCGGATGGATATTCCTCGTAGCCCTTTCTCTTGGAGGAATAGCAGGATTAAAGCTATTTGAAGGCAGGGTCAATATCATTCCTGCTAATAGATACCTTAGAGAAAAGAAGATAGAGGAAAACAAAGTTGTGGAGTTGAAAGCGCAATAATGTTTTGCATGTCTGATTTTGATGTAACAAATCTAATAAAAAAGGAGGACTCAATTATGAGCAAAAGAGTACTGATAGTTGGAGGAGTTGCAGGTGGAGCTTCTGCCGCTGCAAGAGTGAGAAGATTGGATGAATCTGCAGAAGTTATCATGTTTGAGAAAGGACCTCACGTATCCTTTTCAAACTGCTGTTTGCCGAATCACCTTAGCGGTATGATAGAAAACAGCGATGATTTGGTATTGATGTGTCCTGATGGATTCCAGAAGCAGTATAACATAGAAGCAAGAGTTAACAGTGAAGTTGTGAAAATAAACAGGGAAAAGAAAACAATTACTGTTAAGGATCTAGTGACAGGCAATGAATATGAAGAAGCCTATGATAAGCTGGTATTGTCTCCAGGAGCCAATCCTATAGTGCCGAGAATAGAAGGATATGATAAATCTCATGTGTTTACAGTTAGAAATGTGGTAGATATTGATAAGCTTAACAGATATATCAAGGATAATAATATAAAGGATATAGCGGTAATAGGCGGAGGGTTCATAGGAGTAGAAGTGGCAGAGAATCTTCAATTGGCAAATGCAGGCTATAATGTAACTTTGGTAGAAGCAGCGGATCAGATTATGGCGCCTTTCGACTATGATATGGTTCAGATATTGCACAAGGAAATGATGGATAAAGGAGTAAACCTCATTGTAGGAGACGGAATAGCAAAGGTTGCAGATGAACATATAGAATTGGCTTCTGGGAAAAAAGTACCAGCTCAGGCTGTAATCATGGCAATAGGTGTAAGACCTGAAACAACATTGGCAAAAGAAGCCGGCCTTGAAATAGGTGAAACAGGTGGAATAAAGGTAGATCATAACTATCTGACCAGTGATAAGGACATATATGCAGTTGGAGATGCCATAGAAGTATACAATAAATTGACTCACAGCAAATCAAGGCTGGCATTGGCGGGACCAGCTCAAAGACAGGCTAGAGCGGCTGCAGACCATATGTACGGTATACCCCACAGAAATACTGGAGTAATTGGTTCTTCATGCGTAAAAATATTTGATATGAATGCGGCTTCAACAGGATTAACCGAAAAGGCTTGTCAGAAAGCAGGTATACAGTACGACTTTGTATATATCATTCCTGGAGACAAAGTAGGATTAATGCCTGACAATAGCCCCTTCCATTTCAAATTGGTTTATGAAGTACCAACAGGCAAGATATTAGGAGCTCAAGCCATTGGAAAAGGCAACGCTACCAAGAGAATTGATGTAATCGCAGCCATGATAATGATGGGAGGTACCTTAGAAGATCTCAAGGAATTAGAATTATGCTATGCTCCTGCCTTCAGTACTGCTAAAGATCCGGTAAACCATGCAGCATTGGTAGCTCTCAATATATTAAACGGCAGATTCAGACAAGTGCCGGTTTATAAGGTTAGAGAGTTGGTGGAAAGCAATGCAGTAATTATTGATGTGAGAGAAAAAGATGAATACGAAGCGGGACATATTAAAAATGCAATCAACATTCCATTGAGCGAGTTGAGGCAAAGGACCTCAGAAATACCGAAGGATGTTCCCGTATACCTCCACTGCCGCTCAAGCCAGAGAAGCTACAACGCTATAATGGCATTGCAGCATATGGGCTTTGACAATCTATACAACATCTCAGGATCCTTCTTGGGCATCAGCTACTATGAATACTACAACGATCAAGTGACAGGGAGAGAGAGAATACTAACTGAATACAACTTCAATTAAAATAAATGCCGACAGAAACCTTGTAGGCCAAAAATGACTTACAGGGTTTTTGTTTAGACATAAGTGGAGAGGAGGACAGAATTGAAGAGAGTAAAAAAACTTACCATTGGTACATGGATTGTAATTTTTGGAGCTTGGTATTTGACTACTAAATTTGGAATAATTGAATCAGTTTTGGTACCATCACCATATGAGGTAGGAGTTGCATTTATAGAAATACTTGTAGATGGATACAATGGCATATCATTGATAGCCCACCTGGGAATCAGTTTCAAGAGATTGCTTATTGCTTCATTCTTTGCTGTAGTAACCGCAATACCTCTTGGATTGTTAAGCGGCTATTATGATAAGATCAGGGCAGTGGTGGATTCTGTGATTCAATTTTATCGTCCTCTCCCACCCCTCGCCTATTATACACTTCTCATATTATGGTTCGGTATTGATGATTTATCAAAAATAACACTGCTGTTTCTGGCAGCCTTTGCACCCATATATATAGCATGCATATCTGCTGTTACTAAGATAAATGAAGATTATATATTGAGTGCTGAGTCATTGGGAGCGGATCAAAGAAGTGTTTTCTTTCATGTAGTTTTGCCTGCCTGTATGCCTGAGATATTTACTGGGCTAAGAACTGCTGTGGGGGTGGCTTATACCACCTTAGTGGCTGCAGAGATGGTAGCTGCAACCTCAGGTGTAGGATGGATGGTGATAGATGCTTCCAAATACCTGAAAAGCGATGTAATGTTTGTAGGCATAATTATAATGGGAATAACAGGCATATTAATCGATGGCGGATTAAGATTTTTAGAGAAAAAATTAGTCTTCTGGAAGGGACGGGTTTAAATTGAGAAAGGAGAGACATTTATAATGATAAAGCTTAGGAACATTTTGACTCTCATTATTGTTTTAGCTCTTACTGTATTTTCGCTAAGTGGCTGTGTCAGCAAAGTGGATGCCTTCGCTCATGATAACGTATCACAGGAATCGCTGCCAAAAGAAATAAATATAGGGATTTTGAGAGTACCCAACGATGAAAACATTGCAATCAGGCAGAGTATATTTGATAAGTATTTTACTGAGAGTGGGATCAAGTGCAACTTCATAGTTTTTGACTCTGGAGTAGATGCCAATAAGGCCTTTGCCTCAGGGAGTATTGATTTTGCAACCATGGGTAACACCAATGCCATAGTTGCTTTGTCAAGGGGCCTTGATGTAGAGCTGATTTGGATTCATGAAGTCCTTGGAGATATAGAAGCTCTGGCAGTTAAAAATGGTTCAAATATTAATAAAGTAGAGGATCTTGCAGGCAAGAAAATCGCTACACCCTTTGCTTCCACATCACACTACAGCTTGCTAAATGCTCTAAAAATAGCAGGCATTGAAGATAAGGTGCAGCTATTGGATATGCAGACGGCAGATATTGTTGCCGCATGGGAAAGAGGAGATATTGAAGCTGCTTATACCTGGCAGCCTTCCCTTGGAGAGTTATTGAAAACAGGTAAAACCATTATCACCAGTGAAGACATGGCAAACCAAGGCTATGTTACCGCCAACGTGGAATTGGTGAGAAAGGAATTTGCAAGGAAATATCCTGATATGGTTGCTGCTTTCATTGCATGCCTGGCTGAAGGGGGAGAAATATACAGACAAAACCCTGAGGAAGGTGCCAAGATTGTAGCTGAAGAGCTTCAAATAGCACCTGAGGATGCTTTGGAGCAGATGAAAGGAGCAATATGGCTTTCGCCAGAAGAACAATTAAAGCAGGATTATTTGGGAACAAGTGATTCAGTAGGCAACTTTGCTACAATTATGAAGGATACTGCCGATTTTCTGGAAATGCAGAGATTTATAAATAAAGCACCTGCACAAGAAGCTTTTAATGAGTTTTTAAATTCTGAGTATATTGAAAAGGCAATAAATATATTGAATAAATAAACTAATTGAATATCCCTGGGGGTGTATAAAATGCTGATAGACATTAAGAATGTGAGTTATACCTATGAGACTAATACGAGACCCATCAAAGCATTGGATAATATTGATTTACAAATAAATAAGGGAGAATTTATATGTGTTTTGGGACCCTCAGGATGTGGTAAAAGCACATTGTTGAAGGTTATTGCCGGCTATATAAAGCCAACCACGGGAAGCTGTCTGATGCATGGAGAGACCATTACAGGTCCTGACTGGCATAGGGGTGTTGTATTCCAGTCACCTACTCTCTATCCATGGATGAGTGTCAGAAGAAATGTTGAATTCGGTCCCAGAATGAAAGGTCTTTCCCCAGAGGATGTGAAACGCATAGCAAATCGCTTTCTGGAGCAGGTTGAGCTTATAGACTATAGTGAAAAGGCAACCTTCGAGCTTTCAGGGGGAATGAAACAAAGGGTAGCATTAGCAAGAGCTCTTGCCAATGAACCGGAAGTTATACTGATGGATGAGCCTTTTGGAGCCTTAGATGCCCTCACCAGAGTTAATATGCAGAACTTTATTCGTAAAATATGGAAAAAAAACAATAGCACCATTTTTATGATCACCCACGATATAGACGAAGCCATGTCTCTGGGTACAAGAGTTGTGGTTATGTCAAAAAGTCCAGGAAAGATATTGAAAGAGTTTAATGTTGATTTCACCTATGCAGCTATAGAAAATAAACATGGTCGTGTAAGAATCGATGAAGAGTACATGAATATTAAAGAGCAAATACTGGATCTTATAAGCAAATAGATTAAAAATTGCTGCAAAACTACTGTTTTGCAGCAATTTCTTTATTACATAAGAAATCTTACCAGTAACTTGCTTCCAATAATAGCACCTACAAAAATAAATAATCCAAAGATCCATCCGGATAAGGATAGGGAAGCAATTCCTCCAAAGAATGAACCTATATTACATCCTGAAGCAAGTCTGGAGCCATATCCCATCAAAAGTCCGCCTACAGCGGCTGCAATCATTTGTCTATAGGATTTGGCTTTTCGAATTTTAAACTGAGAAGCCATAAGTGCAGAAAGTGATGCTCCCACTATAACACCAAGGTTTCTCACGGATTTTGGTTCTCTTAGGAAGCCTGCAGCCAATGCAACATCTCGACCCTCCGAGTTGAAATAAAACCATTTCGAAACATCTCCACCTAAGGTTTCATATATCCATGCACCCCAATTAGCCATACCGGAGGAGATTCTCCAAGGCTCCCCAGTTACCGCTAAGGTTACAATCTGAAAAAGAGATAATAAAATTGCTCCAGTAATATAGGGCCATGATTTTTTGAACCATTTAATATAATATTTATTATTCTCTAACCTCAATTCAATGCCCCCTATCATTCATTAGTAGTCCTGGCTTTTCTTTTCTTCCCATCTATCAGCTATAATATATAAAAAAGCTATAAACACCAATTGTATCGCTAAAGCACCAAACCAACCGAATACATCCGGTAAAAATATTGCTTTGGATTCTTTTATAAACTTGTCGTACCACCAGCCATAATCATGGGCGCCCCAAAGAGAACCAATAATAAAGAAAACCAGAGCTATCATCTGCATATGAAAACCTTCACCAGTTCTCATAAGGATACCTGAAGCACACCCACCTGCTATTACCATTCCGATACCGAACAATATTCCTCCTATTACTGTAGCTAAGCTTATTGGTTCTACCGATCCCTGACCAGGTAAGGGCATATTATTGACATATGCTCCGTATTTTATGGCTGTGAAACCGATAGAAGTTATGGCTAGTGCTATTAGCACTGCTTTTGTCAATGCTGTACCGCCTATGAGATAAGGATCTCTGATTGAAGCAGCAAAGCAGAACTTGGATCTTTGAAGTATGAAACCAAAAGCGATGCCAGTTATCCAATAGAAGCTAAGAGTTGGAGCTAAAGTCTCTAAAAGCATTCCAAAGACTATTATAAGTATTAGTAAAGATATGCCAACAGGTATTTGATTTTTCATCAAATATACCTCCCATATAAATGCTTTTTATGCAGTGATTAGTAATGGCTCAACCCGCATAGTAATATTATATCACAAAAATTTATGAAGTTATTGGAAGCACTTCAATCGAAATTTGTAAAAACTGCTGTTATTGGATTAACAATATTATATAATAATTTATAGAATTATTAATCAGCATGAGGAGATGGGTTGTAGATGAATATTGAGTATCTATATTATTTTTATAAAGTTGCTACAGCAGGAAGCATATCCAAGGTGGCAAAAAGTGCTCACATATCTCAATCTGCGCTGAGTCAGCAGATTTCAAAGCTGGAGGAGGTACTGGGCTGCAAGCTTTTAGACAGAAGCAACAAGGGTGTGGAGCTTACTGATAAAGGAATAATAGTTTTAAAATATGCTGATAACATAATAAGAACCTATGATGCCATGCTTGCCCAACTGGAGTCAAGCGATGAAGAGTCTAGGAACATAAGGATAGAGGCCTGCAGATCCATTGCCACTTATTCCTTACCATGTGTAATGTATAAGGTTAAAGATAAATTTCCTAAGTATAATTATGAGCTGAAACCCAATGAATCAGATTTAATAGAAGAAAATGTGATGAATAATATTTGCGATATAGGTGTTATATACAGCAAGCCAAAAAACCAGAGTCTTTCCTACTATAAAATTGGAACGGACAAGATTGTACTGGTTTCTCCGGGGAAATACAGAATATCGGAAGAAATAGATTTCAATGATTTGGTTAAATACCCTCTCATATTATTGAATGATAAAGCCCATGTCATAGACCCACTGACAAATAAAATGAGAGAAATGGGAATGAGATTTGAAAATCTCAGAATCATATATAACAGTGATTCCGTAGAATCGATAAAGACATCTATACTAAATGAATTCGGAATAGGATTTTTAACATACACATCCATAAAAAAAGAACTGTATTACAAACAGTTAAAACTAATAAATCTTAAGGATTTTTCGATAGACTACGACATGTATCTGATATATGACAAGAGGGTGAAAGAAAATAAGATCCTTAACGAATTTGTTGAGTACTTCAAGAAGATTGCACAGAAAAATTTATGCTAGGATTTTGTTATAAAAATCTCCCATACACCATTTATGACTTCCTCATATGTTATATTGTATTTCTTAAAATTGTTTATCACAGATTCCAAAACACAACTGTGATCCGTGACCACCTTTACAACTTCGCCAGGCTTTATGGATTTTAATTCTTTTTTGGTTTTTAAAATCGGTATTGGACAGATATCGCCTAAACAATCAATTGTTCTCATAAAATCACCTTAACTAGCCCAATATTAGAATATATAAATTATATCATAACTTATTTAGGCTATAAAGCCATAAACCAAGTAAAAGTCTATGAAAGTAGGACTGTTGCATAATTCTCAAAAATTGAGACTTGCAGGAGTCCTTATTATTTAGGTTTTTTAGTTATTTATATTGACTTTTATAATTAAGTATAATACTATTTAATTAATCAAATAATTAATTAAAAGAGGTATGTTATGGAGCGGATAGTACAGCTATTTAAGGCTCTTGGTGATGAAACCAGATTAAAAATTTTAATAATTCTCTCGAAGAGAAAAATATGCGCTAAAGGAATGGCAAAGCATTTGGGTATTTCTGAGGCAGCAGTTTCTCAGCATATAAAAGTTTTAAAGGAAGCTGATATCATTGTGGGAGTAAAAGCAGGATATTATGTTCATTATAACTTGCAAGAATCTGTTCTATCTGAGCTGATTGACTTCATTGAGCAAATGAAAAATGATCATTCAGCCATTAACTGCAGGTTAGGCATAGATATGCCCAATGAATGCAGAGCAACATGTAAAGCTAATAGAAATAGATGTTGTCATAATAATAAGTGAAAGGGGAAACAAGTATGAAAGTATGTATTCCTATTGAAGAAAACAAGGGATTGGACAGTGTAGCGCATAACCATTTTGGGTCAGCTCCATTTTTTCTTATCTATGACGTAGATAAAGAAGAGATGAAGGTCATTGAAAATGGAGATTTGAATCATTCTCATGGTATGTGCCAGCCTCTTAAAGCAATAGGAGGGGAAAGGGTTGACGCTATCTTGGTTGGAGGAATCGGTGCAGGAGCATTGACCAAGCTGAACAACCAGGGAATTAGGGTATACAAGGTAGCTAATGATACTGTATTAAATAATATTAAGATGCTTAAGGATAATAAGCTTGGTGAGTTCACTATAAATAACAGCTGCAATCACCATAATTGCAATCATTAAGCATATGAACAGAGCCTTTTGATATCTTGGTAGAATTTCAATTTAAAGTAAATGTATATACTATTGTGAAGAAATAGTATATACATTTTTTTTATAATGCATAGGAAAGTATAAATGCATTTCAAGAAAGGCTTCCTTGTTATTGAAATGCTTCCGATGGAAGCCTTTCTTATAACCATAGTAAGCCTTTCTTTTTATTCCAGGTAGCTTGTAGAGATATTTGTCAACATTTTGCTACAGCTATTGACATCAAATATCAAAAAGTATTAATATATACCTATACCCATACGGGTATAGGTATATATTAATTAAATAAAAGAACATTGGAGGTGGAAAAATGCGTGCATGTATGGATATACCTAAGCTTAAAGTAAGAATAAAAAAGATACAGGGACAGCTTAATGCTATATCTGAAATGATAGAAAAAGATGTTCCCTGTGAGGATATTTTAATCCAAATTGGTGCTGCTAAAGGTGCTTTACATAAGGTAGGGCAGATTGTGCTAGAAGGACATATACAGCACTGTGTGAAGGAAGGAATTGAGCATGGAGATGCGGACAAAACAATAGCTGACTTTACAAAGGCAGTTGAGCAATTCTCAAGAATGAGTTAAGGGGGAAAAACATGACTAGACTAAAACAGTGGCTTTCAGAAGACGAAAACCGCACTATTTTCTATATAGTTATTTCTGGTATATCTTTATTATTAAGCTTTTTTGAAATTGGTTTTAAGAATTTTCCTATAGATTTTGCCTGGGTAGCCATTATACTTTGTGGTTTACCAATCATTAAAGAAGCCGTAATTGGCTTGGTCACCGAGTTTGATATTAAAGCAGATGTGTTGGTAGCCATGGCTTTGGTTGCTTCGGTATTTATTGGTGAAATATTCGCAGCAGGTGAAGTTGCTTTTATCATGGCAATTGGAGCACTATTAGAAGAAAGAACAGTTCGCAAAGCTCGTGAGGGTATAGAGAAGCTGGTTTCTATTACTCCGCGGACAGCAAGAGTAGTAAGAGATGGGATCGACACTATAATTCCTGCTGAAGAAGTGCAAGTTGGTGATATTCTACGAGTGCTTGCAGGAGAGATTATAGCAGTGGATGGTGTGATTACATCAGGACAAACCTCAATCAACGAATCTGTTATGACAGGGGAAAGCCTTCCGGTAGACAAGGGGGTTGGAGATGAGGTTTCCAGCGGTACCCTGAACCAGTTTGGTACTTTTGAGATGAAAGCTACTAAGGTTGGAGAAGATAGCTCGCTGCAGCGCATGATAAGACTTGTAGAACAGGCAGATGCAAATAAAGCACCTATTGTCAGCCTTACAGACAGATGGGCAACATGGATTGTAGTAATCGCATTAACATCAGCAATTATAACCTGGTTCTTTACAGGTGAAATCATAAGGGCTGTAACCATATTGGTTGTGTTCTGCCCCTGTGCTTTGGTGTTGGCAACTCCAACTGCCATTATGGCGGGCATAGGCAATGCTACCAAGTTCGGAATATTAGTGCGTACAGGTGATGCTCTTGAGAGGTTATCACATGTTAAACGTGTTGCTTTTGATAAAACTGGGACAATCACTTATGGAAAACCTGAAGTAATTGCAGTAAAAAGTTTTTCGTCCAATATCTCAGATGACAGTTTGCTGGCAATCACTGCTTCGGCAGAGCAGAATTCTGAACATCCTCTGGGTCGTGCAGTTTTAAACTACGCTAAAAGCAAGGTGAAATTGTACAAGCCTGAAAACTTCATACTTCTGCCAGGACGTGGTGTCAGTGCAACGGTTGACAACAGAGCTATTTTTGCAGGGAACGAGGAATTGCTTAAAGAAAAAGGGATTATAATTTCTAATGAGATTATAAGGTCTGCTCAGGAATATTTAGATGATGGTTGTACTGTTATATATGTTAGTATAGGGAATGAATCTGTTGGTTTTATAGCATTATCTGATACCCTTAGGCCTGATGCGAAAAGCATGGTTCAGCGCCTTCATTCACTAGGTGTTAAAACACTGCTGCTAACAGGTGATAATTCAAAAGCTGCAACTCATATGGCGCAGCTTGTGGGTATAAGCGATGTAAAATCAGAGCAATTGCCAGAGGATAAAATGAATGCTATTATCAACTGTCAGAATAACGATGAAACTGTTTGTATGGTCGGTGATGGTGTAAATGATGCTCCTGCATTGAAAACAGCTTATGTTGGTGTCGCAATGGGTGGTATAGGAAGTGATATTGCAGTTGAAGCAGCCGATGTGGCATTAGTAAGTGATGATATTCAGAGAATACCCTATCTGATGAAATTGGCACAGAAAACAATGAAAACCATAAAGCTAAATGTGGTTTTTTCTATGGGATTGAATTTTGCTGCTATTATCCTAGCCATTACTGGCGTATTAAATCCTGTTGTTGGTGCTTTGGTGCATAATGCAGGTTCAGTAGCAGTAATTATAAATTCAGCACTTTTGCTGAACCTTAAGGATGAATAAAATATTTATGGTTACAGGGCTGTTGAAAAACTCTAATTCTGCAACAGCCTTTTTTCATTAATATATCATTTGCTTTATTGGACAGGTCAGCGATATGTAAGTTTTACCAATAATATCAACTAGCACAACGAGTTTAATTAGTATAAACATAACTAAAGTAAAAATTGCAATAATACAGAGTGATTGTATATTTTATCAGATATCAAGGCGGTGTAGAAATGAATAGATATTATGTTGATCTGCATGTACATGTAGGGCGCTCGTCTAAGGGTAAAGAAGTGAAGAAAGCCACTGCAAATAATCTGACATTTGAGAATGTTGCTTATGAAGCCTACAGGAAAGGCATAGATGTGATAGGTGTGGTTGACTGTATATCTCCATATATACTGGAAGATATCAATGAACTGATAGATAAAGGAGAAATGGTGGAAAAGAACGGTGGAGGCATAGAGTATAGAGGCAGACAAACCTTACTATTGGGAGCGGAAATAGAAACTCATGAAAGGCGTGGCTGCAGCGCCCATTCACTGTGTTTCTTCCCTAGCCTCAAACATATAACAGATTTTTCAAATGAAATGAGAAAGCACATCAAAAACATCTGGGCATTTAGCCTGATGAGCCACTTAACAGGACAGGAACTGTTTGATATTGTTGAAGCCTTTGGTGGAGTTTATATGCCAGCCCATGCCTTTACACCTCACAAAAGCTTCTATGGCAACTGTTGTGAATCCCTCCATGAGATATTCGATGATAGATCCCTTGAAAAAATACCTTCAGTTGAGTTGGGCCTGAGTGCAGACTCAATGATGGCAAGTCAACTGAGCGAACTGGATGGGAAAAGCTTTACAAGCAATTCGGATGCTCATTCACTGCCTAAGATGGGGAGGGAGTATAACATATTTGAGATGGAAGATACCAGTTATGAAGAAGTGCTGAAAGCCTTTTGGGGTAGGGATGGCAGGAAGATTATTGCCAATTATGGATTGAACCCCAAATTAGGCAAATATCATAGATCTTATTGCGATACCTGTGGTAAGGTAATAGAAGGAGAACCTCCTGTACTGAAATGTCCTATGTCTGATAAACATAAAGTAGTGGTAGGAGTTAGGGATAGATTGGAGATTATCAAAGATAGAGATTATCCAGAAATGCAATCAAGACCTCCCTATAACTATCAGATACCCCTTGAATTTATCCCGAAAGTAGGTCCTAAAACCATTGACAAGCTGATTGATCATTTTGGCAGTGAAATGAAAGTACTGCATGATGCTAGCTATGGGGAGATTGCAGAAGTGGTGAAGGAAGATATGGCACGAAATATAGTTTTGGCAAGGGAAGGCAAACTGGGCATAGATGTTGGCGGCGGAGGAGTATACGGCAGGATAGAGGTGTAAACTATGATTGATGTAACATTACTGGGAAGCGGGGGAAGTATGCCTATGCCAAACAGATTTCTATCATCCCTCCTTATCAGTTATAAAGGAAGAAAGATACTCATAGATTGTGGAGAAGGAACTCAGGTAGCCATGAGAAGTATGAATACCGGCTTTAAAAACATCGATATGATCTGTATCACTCATCTACATGGAGATCATATATTTGGTTTGCCCGGACTCATATCTACCATGAGAAACAGCGAAAGGACAGAAAAGATAAAAATAATAGGGCCGGAAGGGACTCGTGAGGTACTTAAGGGGCTCCTGAGTCCTATTACATATATGCCTTTTGATCTGGATATAATTGAAAGCCCACAGAAAACTTTAAGAATTGCAAAATCATCAATAGCATTGGAAGTTAAAGAGTATGAGGAACCTGAGAGTGCTGATATGCTCCTTTCAACTCTAATGCTGGAGCATTCATCACCCTGTTTGGGTTATTCTTTTTACTTGCCTAGGAACCCAAAATTCTCTGTGGAAAAGGCAGAATTAAATAAAGTACCTATGGAAATATGGGGAAGGCTTCAAAAAGGGGAAACTGTTGTGCATGACAATATGACTTATGAACCTCATATGGTTTTAGGGGAGAAGAGAAGGGGTATAAAAGTCAGTTTTATATCCGATACCAGGCCCATAGAAGCCATACCAGATTTCATAAAAGAAAGCGATTTGCTTATATGCGAGGGTACTTATGGATATGATGGAGATATTGAAAAAGCCCAGCGAAATAAGCATATGACCTTCAAAGAAGCTGCAATGCTTGCCAAAGAGGGGGAAGTAAGAGAACTATTATTGACCCATTTCAGCCCATCCATGGATAAGCCGGAGATTTACAGGCAAAATGCAGCAGACATATTTGCTGATGTGATAATCGGTTATGACGGATATACAAAGACAATATCCTTTCAGGACAGATAAAATTTTCTTCTTCTATTTACAGAGTGGCTTGGAGGAAGAAGTACTTTTCTTTATAACTTCTGCATGAGATAAATATATATGATTAAAACGACGAGTAGAATGATAATTTATAGTTCTACTCGTTTTTCATGTGCGCCTAGCATGGGCGCAAGCTAGTCGGTGAAAGTCCGATACGGGGGTTGATAGCGCCAACCGTTAGCTTAAGACAAGGGTGTCCATCGCGAGGTGGAATCTGAAGGAAGTCGGCGGCAAAACTCCGGT
>Ga0134092_1001445_pt1 | contig 20780 bp, 21 predicted proteins | sample 3_6taG_FD_94454 | JGI IMG/M metagenome (GOLD analysis project Ga0134092, IMG submission 94454) | Switchgrass degrading microbial communities from high solid loading bioreactors in New Hampshire, USA - 3_6_20_6_A3 metaG | ecosystem: Engineered > Bioreactor > Semi-continuous > Anaerobic >... | reverse complement strand
TTGTCTTAATTCTGATTGAATATTCACTTTCTCTGAAGTTTCATTGTTTGTAAAAGACTGCATTCTAGTACCGGGGCAACCACTGTTTCCGGCTAAATGAGCTTTTACGGCTTCTTCATCATATTCTTCCGCTTCCCGTTCTATTATCCGGATAGCGCCCTGGGGACATTCACCTAAACAGTCACCTAATCCATCACAAAGATGGTCGGCAATTAATTTTGCTTTGCCATTGATAATTTTAATGGCACCTTCATGACAGGCCGGTATACATAGACCACAGCCGTTACATTTTTCTTCGTCAATTTCCACAATTTTACGAATTACCACATATTTCACTCCTCAATTAATTACTTTAACATTTCTTGCAGATCCTCTTGAGGATCTCCTATTAATTTTAAGCCAAAGTTATCGACTAAGACTTTTAATACACCAGGGGTAATAAATTCAGGTGCTCTGGCTCCAATACGAATATCTTTTACACCTAGACTGAATAAACCTAAAAGAATAGCTACTGCTTTTTGCTCAAACCAGGATAAAACAATACTTACAGGCAAATCATTTACTTCACATTCAAAAGCATCGGCCAAGGCTAAAGCGATTTTAACAGCGGAAATAGAATTATTACATTGTCCTAAGTCAATAAAGCGGGGGATATCCGTACCTGGAACTGTACCATATTCTACATCATTAAATCTAAATTTTCCACAGGAGGTTGTTAAAATAACGCAATTTTCCGGTAGGGAGGTAGCTAATTCCCTGTAGTATTCATTCCCTTTACCAGGGGCATCACAGCCGGCGATGACAAAGAATCTTTTAATTTTACCTTCTTTTACTGCAGCAATAATTTCCGGGGCCAAACCTAACACTGTCTGGTGGTGAAAACCGGTAGTTAATACTTTATCAGAGTCTACGTTGGCAGCAGGCAATTCTAGAGCTTTATTGATTATAGGAGTAAAATCATTGTTTTCTATCTTTTGCACACCTTCTAAACCTGTTACATCATAGGAGAAAATGCGGTCACTATAAGTTCCTTTAATAGGCATTACACAGTTAGTAGTAACCAGAATGGCACCGGGAAACTCTTCAAAGACTTTTCTTTGGTCGAACCAGGACTTACCTACATTACCTTTTAGATGAGGGTATTTTTTTAATTCCGGATAACCATGAGCCGGTAACATTTCTGAATGGGTATAGATATTAATACCTTTTCCTTCAGTTTGTTTAAGTAGATTTTCTAAAGCAAAAAGGTTATGTCCGGAAACTAAGATGCATTTACCTTCAATTTTATCGTTAGTTACTTTTACTGGTTGAGGTATACCCAGTTTTTCCGTATGAGCTTTATCCAGTAGTTCCATAACTCGAATGGTTGCTTCTCCAACTTTGAGAGCCATTTTAATATGTTCTTCTAAATTAAAATTCACATTTGTTAAAGTAAAATACAAAGCTTCGTGAGTTATTTTATCAATTTCCGGATCCGTATAGCCTAATTCTCTGGCATGAGTAGCGTAAGCTGCTATACCTTTTAAACCAAAAATAATAGTATCTTGTAAGCTGGCCAAATCTTCATTTTTACCACATACACCTACTTTTGTACAGCCACCTTTAGGGGTTTGGGAACATTGATAACAAAACATAATTAATTCCTCCTTACAATTCGTATTTTCTTATTTTTATTTTGTTAAGTACATCTTAAAGGAAAATTTTTTTTCAGGCAGTGACGAATGTCACATTTTTTTATGAATTTTATTACAGGTGATAAAATTTTCGGCTTGTCTAAACCAAAGTAAAATAAATGATAATTTTTTGTGTAGACAAAAAAAGATTTGTTGATTAATTATTAACCTTATAAGTTATTTCATTTTTGTTGTGTTTTAGGGTGGCTTACAATAGAATGAAGATAGGAGGAGAGGAAAATGGACTTATACCGGATTGATGTTTGTCGGTCTATGACCGGTTGTAGGCGTGCTGTCAGTGAGGTAAAAAATATAATCAAAATTATTGAAGAAGCATTTCAAGAAACTGATTTTAATGACAAGAGGAAAAGAGTGATAGGTGAAAAATTTAAACAGCATCATCTTTTTAAAGTGGGTGTATCCGGTTGTGCCAATTGTTGTTCCCAACCACAAATTAAAGATTTTGCAGTAGTAGCCAAAAGAATGCCTGTTTACAATAAAGAGTTATGTAATTTATGTGGTGCTTGTGTGAAGGCTTGTCGGGAAAAGGGTTTAACAATAGTTAAGGACAAGCTGTTTTTTCAAAAAAGTCTTTGTTTAGGTTGTGGGGATTGCTGGTCAGTATGTTTAAAAGGTGCTCTTAAACCAGGAGAAGAAAACTGGCGACTTTTAATAGGCGGAAAGTTAGGTAGGCATCCTCAATTAGCCAGGGAAATCGGTGAAATAAAGGATGTGGAAGTAAAAAAATATTTGACTGAGGCAATTAATCATATCTTAAATTCGTCATCAGTAAAGCGTCCAGCGGATATATTATCCTTGTTGGATTTTAGTGAAAAGTAAGTAAAAATGCTTAGGTAAAGTTCTAATAATAATCCTCCTTTGCATAAGATTTTACAGGCAAAGGAGGATATTTTATGTGGAAAAAAATTTCTTTTTATCTAATGGTAGTTGTCTTATTAACTTCTTCCTTGGTATTGGCAGGTTTTATCAGTCCACGGCTTATTCCGGCTAATGTGTTTATGGAAGGAGTTGATATAAGTAATTTAACTTTTGAGGAAGCGGAGAAAAAGGTTAAAGAAGAATTTGTTGAGATATATTTTACCTCTGAAAACTATCATTGTTCTTTTACTCCTGAGGAAATAGGGATAAAGATAAATTATGAGGAAAGTTTTAAAGTTTTTCAAAACAGAAACCTCCGTGAGTTAATTGCTCTGAATTTTGAAAAGACAGAACTTTATTTACAAAAAAGTTTTGATATGGCAAAAATGGACCAGTTTTTACATATTTTAAGTGAAGAAATAAATGTTCCTTCTCAAGACGCTACCGGGGAATTCATAAATGGGGAATTTGTAATTATACCGGAAAAAGCAGGTAAAAAGGTGAACACCGGTTTATTAAAAGAAATGCTTACTGCTCAAGTACTTAAAAAGTGCTATTCTATTCCCATAGAAAAAGAGGAACCAAAATTAAAGAGTAAGGAACTAGAAAAATTAAAACCGGACACATTATTAGGGGAGTATACTACAAAGTTTGTTGAAATTTATAATAGGACGGAGAATATTAAATTAGCCTGTCAGGCCTTAAAAAATACTTTAATCCTTTCAGGAAAGATATTTTCTTTTAATGATACTGTAGGACCCCGTGATGCGGAAAAAGGCTATTTAAATGCAATGATTATTTCAGGAGGAAAGTTTGTTCCCGGATTAGGCGGAGGTGTATGTCAAGTCTCCAGTACTCTTTATAATGCGGTTTTACTGGCAGACCTAGAAGTAATAGAAAGGCATCCTCATAGTTTGCAAATTGATTATGTCCCCCCGGGAAAAGATGCTGCTGTTAGTTATGGTCTTAAGGATTTCAAGTTTAAAAATAACACTCCCGGAATTTTATTACTGGATTATGAAATAAAAGGAAATTATCTGACAATTAGGATTTACGGTTCATCGGTTTCCGCTCAATAATAAACAACACCGATCACTAGCCACCGGTTGTTATTTCGGGTATACTTAGATTATATAGAAAATTAGTATTTATGAATATTTTAAATGGAGGGATGTAAAATGTCGTTTAAGAAAGGTTATGTTCAGGTTTATACTGGTAATGGGAAAGGAAAAACCACTGCTGCTATAGGTTTGGCTATCAGAGCTTTGGGAGCGGGCAAAAAAGTTTTATTTTTACAGTTTATGAAAACTAATACATATAGTGAGCATAAAATCCTGCCTAACATTTCCCCTAATTTAACCATAAAGACCATTGGTAAGCCATTTTTTGTTGCTCGTAAAGAAGATTTAGATCCCGAAATTCGTGCCCAGTGGGAAAATAAATGTGTTATTTTTGAGCCGGGCAATCCTCCTCAGGAATATGTAGATTTGATTAGTCAAGGAATAGAAGAGGCCAAAAAGGCTTTACAGAATCAAGAGTATGATTTGGTTATATTAGACGAAATAAATGTAAGCATGTATTTTGAACTGGCACCAGTGAAAAAAGTTTTAGAACTAATAGAAGAAAAGAGCCCGGAAGTTGAGCTGGTACTTACCGGACGTAATTGTCCCCAGGAAATAATAGATAGGGCAGATCTAGTAACAGAGATGCGCGAAATTAAGCATTATTATACTCAAGGTGTACAAGCCAGAGTGGGCATCGAAAATTAAACAGATATAAATAATCCCGCAACGTAAGGACGTTACGGGATTTATTTTTTCGCTCTTCTTAACTTCACTAATCTTAGCTTTTATTTTCGCAAGTAGGGCATGGGGTTAACATGCTCCCCGTTAATTCTTACTTCAAAGTGAATATGGGGGCCTGTACTCCAACCGGAAGTACCTACTTTACCAATTACCTGATTGCGGCGAACAATATCACCGGGTTTAACCAGGTATTTGGAAAGGTGAGGATAAAGTACCGCTACCCCGCCACCGTGATCCACAATTATTGTATTACCATAAGCCCCTTGGTAACTGGTTGACAATACCTTACCGTCGGCACCGGCTACTACATCATGTCCATAGGGGGCAGCAATATCTACACCCTGGTGAAAACTTTTAACTTTAGTTATGGGATGAACTCTCATTCCATAGGGTGAGGTAATGCGATAATAACCTGGAGTTGGCCATTGGAACCAGCCTGGGCCTTCACCGCTGGAGGATTGCATGGCTAAAAGCTGAGCAGTTATTTTTTTCGATTGCTCTTCTAAATCTTTGAGCATTTGTTCATAAGCTTCTTTTTCCTGCTCAATTTGTTTTACTAAGTTTTGGCGGTGAGCACTGGCGATTTGCAGTTGTTGTTTCTTTTGTTCGTTTTTTTCTTTCAAAGAGGCCAGTTCTAACTTTTTCTTTTCTAAACCTGCTTTTATCTCTTCTAATTGTTCCCTTTCCGCCTCTAATTCTGCCAGTAAGGCAGTGTCATTTTCCGCAATCATTTTTAAAAATTCAAAACGAGTTAAAAAGTCGGAAATGCTGGTTGATTGAAAAAATACTTCTAAAAAGCTGACATCACCTTGTTTATAAATTTGACATAATCTTTCTTCCAGTACTTGGGTTCTTTCGGCTACTTCTTTTTCTTTTACTTCAATGTCCTTTTCTGTTTCAGTAATATGTTCTTGGGTAGCAGCAAGCTGCTTCTCTAATCTTTCTATTTCTTCATTAGTTTTTTCCATGCTTTGATTTAGGGAAGCGATTTCAGCTAAAGTGTTTTTCCTCTCACGTTCTTTTTGGTTGATTATTGTTTCGGTTTCATTAATCTTTTTGTCAATTTTTTGTTGTTCTTTATATATTTCCTCTAATTCCGAGGCTTCGAGGGACATCAGGTTAATACTAAATACGAATACAAGAATAAGCAGTATTGTTGTAAATGATTTAACTCTTCCAAACATAGCAACAACTCCCCTTATCTCTCTATAAATTTTTTCGACATCTTAGTAATTTTTCCTTCTTACTATATGTGGATTTTACAAAATAAATAGTAAAGTGATAAAAAACAAAAAAAGCAACCGAAAAGTTGCTTTTTTTGCAAGAATACTATTTAGATAAATTAATTAATATTGGTTTTGGGTTCCCAGAGTCTGTCTTACCTGTTGGAGGTAATTTTGTTCTTGTAGTTGCTGATTTTGCTGTTGATTCTGGAAGTATTGGTTTCCTAAATTATAGCCTCCTTGAGTAAAGGGACTGTTTTGGAAAGTATCAGGGCCCATAGTAGCTACAGAAGCATTGGGGGCAGTAACATTTTGGTTAAAATTTGAGAAACTTTGGCTTGGTTGCTGATAGTTTTGGCTTTGCTGAGCTAATTGTTGATAATTGCCTTGGGTTCCCAGAGTCTGTCTTACCTGTTGTAAGTAATTTTGTTCTTGAAGTTGTTGATTTTGCTGTTGGTTTTGGAAGTTCTGGTTTCCTAGATTATAACCACCTTGGGTAAAGGGACTGTTTTGGAAAGTATCGGGGCCCATAGTGGCTACAGAAGCGTTGGGGGCAGTAACGTTTTGGTTAAAATTTGAGAAACTTTGGCTTGGTTGTTGATAGTTTTGAGTTTGTTGGGTTGTTTGTTGATAATTGCCTTGAGTTCCCAGAGTCTGTCTTACCTGTTGTAAGTAATTTTGTTCTTGAAGTTGTTGATTTTGCTGTTGGTTTTGGAAGCTCTGGTTTCCTAGATTATAACCACCTTGGGTAAAGGGACTGTTTTGAAAGGTATCTGGGCCCATAGTGGCTATAGAAGCATTAGGAGCTGAGTTTCTTTGTCCCATGTTGTTTTGTAAATAATTACCTAAAGGTTGATACTGTTGATGCATGAATTTGTACCTCCTTTTTATATTAATTGTAATATTTGGGTAAGAAGTTTTAAGAAAATCTTGCTAGATTTATTAGTTTCCTAAACAATTTAAATTATTAGTGTAAATAAATACCAGTTAAATATATCTTGTTCTAACATTGACTTTAAAGAATAAATTTTTAATAAAAAGTTTAGGAGTAGGGTTATGTCCAGATTATTAAGTTTTTTAACGCTGTTATTATTAATTAGTCTGGTAATTTTTATGTATTTCTTATTTTTTACAGAAACGGAGCAGGAAACTTTGTTTATAAGTAATGAGGATATTTTAATCCCTACAGGGGAACCGGAAAGGGAAACTATTGAAAATTCTCAAAATCTAAAATCAACATATTTGGCTTTACTGGGTATCTTGATTCTTGTATATTTAAAAATTATCTGGAAGCTAATAACTTTAGAGTGGTGTGTATTTGGAGAGAAAGAAGAGAAAAGGAAGATGATGGGTTAAATTGAGGTTAAGGTTGAGGTTAAGATTAGGTTAATTTTAAGGGTTAGGATGTTAAAAGAGGTGGGTTTTAGTCCCACCTCTTTAATTAATTTTTTATTATGTTTCATTATTTTCCAAAGGCAGCGTAGTTTCTTCCGCTGTAGTTTGTTCTTGAGTATTTAGATTACTTTTTTCTTCTAACTGTAAAATTAAGTTTTCTAATTCTTTTAGTGCTTCTCCATAACCGGCCCAATCGCCGGCTTGGGCAGCTTGTTTAGCTTTGTCAAAAGCTTCCCTGGCCTGGCGGGTTAATATTTTTAAACTTAAATCAGAAGGTTCTGTTTGGTCCTGCTCCCTATCTATTGTAGCTCCTGTTTTACTAAATATTTGATAGAGACTTTCTTCTAAGGTTTCTTCCATGACAATTTCATCATTATAGGCCACAATAATTCGTTTAACTTCTGGGAGGCTATTTTCGTTTGCAGCCTTAATATAAATAGGTTCAATATAAAGTAGAGAATCTTCAATAGGTATTACTAACAAATTTCCTCTGATGACAGAAGAACCCCTTTGATCCCAAAGGTTTAATTCTTTGGAGATTTCCGAATCCTGGCTAATGCGTGATTCGATTTGCATAGGACCATAAACTAATTTTTGTTTGGGAAATTGAAATAGAATTAATTCTCCGTAGTTTTCCTCATCATTTTTGGCAGCTAACCAGGCGATTAAATTGTCTTTATTTACCGGGGTATAGGGTTGCATCAATAAAAATTCCAGCTTATCGGAGCCCGGTAATTTCATATTTATATAGTAAGGTTCTACCTGTTGAGTTTGGTTTTCATAGATTTCCCTAGCAAAGTTCCAGGCATCTTCTCTATTATAAAAAACTGCAGGGTTTTGCATATGGTAATCACGATAAACTAAGGCCTGAATGGTAAATAAATCAACCGGATAGCGTAAATGTTTTCTCAAGTCTTCCGGCATTTGATGTAAAGGTTGGAAAAGTTCGGGGAAAATTTTGGCATAGGAGGCGGCAATAGGTTCAGTTTCATCTATCAGGTAGTATTTAGTAGTGCCATTATAGGCATCAATTACTACTTTAATAGGATTACGAATATAATTAATTCCACGATACCAATTTTCCGTATTTACAGGTTCAGAATAGGGGTATTTATTACTTACTGTATAGGCATCAATGAGCCAGTATAGTTTTCCTTCACTAATTACTAAATAAGCATCTGGATCATAAATTAGAAAAGGAGCAATTTTTTTAACTCGTTCATGAATATTTCTGTACAAGAGAATTTTACTTTCATTTGTTACGGCTCCTGATACCATTATTCTCGGGGAACCTTCCTTAGCGGCGAAAAGAAATCTGTTTAACCAGTTGAGGCGGATACCTGCGGAACCTTCATAAGTTGACTCAGCATTATCATCACCAATGGGATAATTAAATTCCTTTTCTGTAGAATTAACAATTACAAAATCGTTAGTCATTTCCCCAAAATAAATTTCTGGTCGGGTAATTTCCAATTCCGGAAAAACGCTTACAGGAGGAAAGTCTTTGACCCATAAATTTGGCAGTCCCTGAGGTGTTACTTCATTGACGGGTATAACTACTGCACCGTAACCATGGGTATATTTTAAATATTTATTTATCCAAGTTTGAGCTTGTGGCTGTAATAGATTTTGGTCAATTTCCCGAGAAGCTAAAAAAACCTGGGTTAATTGACCGTTAAGATAATACCGGTCAACATCTACATCAGGAAATCGATAATAAGGTCGCATTCCTTGTAATTGATTAAAAATAGTTTGCGCCGGGCGAAAATCGTTAATTCTAATATTATTTATAGTTTCTTTATTTTGTTCTAAATCTTGAAAATCTAAATTTGTTGCAGCGGGAAAATCTATTTGTTTAATTTTGTCTAACCCAAAAGCTTGATTAGTCATGTTGATATTTCGTGCTATATAATTCTGTTCTTTATTAATTTCATCAGGTTTAACAATAAAGTTTTGGACAATTGTTTGGCTTAAATTGCCGACAATTATTATGGCTAAAAGGAGAAGGGGTCCTGAAGCTGCAATTTTAAAATTACTTTTCTTTAATCCCAAGAACATAGAAATAGCTGCCAGAAGACATGCTAGGGAAGCTATATAGTAATAAGGACGGGTTACCATTAAATCGGTAAAACCGGCACCATAAACGGCTCCTTGTGCTGAATAAACCAAGTTGGCCAATTTTAATTGGTAGCCGATAATTAACAATAAAAAGAAGGTGATGATAAAATAGCCCAACCGTTTAATTACTGTTTTAAGTGGCTGATTACCAAGACCTTGAATATAAAGGGTAAAGAAAAGGTTGAGGATGGCGATGATAAATAAAAATAGAATGACTAAGGAGTAGATACTTTCGAGCAAAGATAGACTGAAAAAATAGAAACTAATATCCCGATTGAAAACAGGCTCTGTAATATTAAAAGGGACTTGATTTAAGAATAACAATATATCTTCCCAAAGGACAGTTGAACTAATGTAAGCCGCGAATAACCCTAAAAAGAAAGAGGGTAACAAAAAAAGTAAATTATTTTTTTTACTATCCCCAATATCGATAATCCCATCATTTTCAACTTTGACACTGGGTTTAAATTTTGAGGTTATCTTTAGGGTAATAAAAGTAAATGGAAAAACAAGGAGGAAAGCTGCCAAACCAATGAAAAATTTAGCCAGTAAAGTTTTTAAGAATACACTTTGGAAGCCAACTTCCTTAAACCACTGATAATCTATGATTAGATTTAATAAGCGGGGCAATGTTGTAATGACAAGTATGATTAGTATTACTAAGAAAAAAACCTTTAACTTTTGAAAAAGCATTTTCAAATTCATCCAATACCCTCCTGTAGCTATGGAACATTTTGCAAACATACGAGTGAAAATTATAAAGTTATGTACAGCTTAAAATTAGTTTAGTATAAAAATTTCCAAAATGCAAAAAATATTTTGTGTAAATAATCCACGGAGGAGGAGTTTAATGGAAGAATATTTTTCGTGTACAAAGTGTGGTAGTAATGACTTTATGCCTGTAGTTAGAATGCAAGGAAGGGGTAATTACAGTTTAAGCTCTCCTGTTTCCAATTGGGCGGGAGTGAAATGTTCAGATTGTGGTACTTTTCATGATGAGAGTTTAATTGCGCCTTATTTAAATAGTAAATATTTTAAGTAAGAGATAAAGTTGATAATTAGAAAGCATAAAGCCGGCAAAAAAAGCCGGCTTATTTGTCTTGGTCATATCTAAGTTTTCCTGCTTTACCTAAATTATAAGTGGGCATATCCCGCAGAATAATAGTTACATTTTCTTTTGGACAATTAACTGTTTCTGCAACAGCTTCAGTTACTTTTTCTACCAGGGCTCTTTTTTGTTCAATAGTTCTTCCTTCTAATAGGTCGATCTGTACTATGGGCATGCTAGCACCTCCTTCTTGTGCGTAATACTTATTCTATTCTGCAAACATGTGGAAAAAACCTTTTTGAAGGATTTAAAAAGTTGATATCTTTGTTTAATTTTTGATAGGTGAATTGGGAAAATATACACATATTATCAAAAAATGTTTTGTTTATATATGAAATAAGTGTATAATTAAAGAAATACTTAGACAACTTTAAAGTTATTGCGGAGTTGCCCCAAATCTCTTTATTTTGAATAAAAATCATGTGAAAAAATATTCGAAAAAGAAGGAATTATCAAATGTATACAGAATACTTTTAATAACAAGATAATATATTTTGTTTTAGGAGGTGGGTTTTTTCAAACTTCTTTAAATAGTATGAAATATTTTAAGGGGGTTGTTTAAGTGAAATTTTATGAAGTAGCAGTATATGAAGTGGAAAGAGCTTTGAAAAAACTGGAAATGGATGAAAGTTTAGCTAATATTATTCGTGAGCCACAGAAATCAGTGGAAGTTAGTCTTCCTGTGAAAATGGATGATGGTACCACTAAAGTTTTCAAGGGGTACAGAGTTATTCACTCCGATGCTACCGGTCCGGCAAAAGGTGGTATAAGGTTCCATCAGGATGTTGACCTGGAAGAAACTAAAGCTCTGGCAACTCTTATGACTTTTAAATGTGCACTTTTCGGTGTGCCTTTTGGTGGTGGAAAAGGTGGCGTTAAAGTTGACCCTCGTGAACTATCTGAGGCAGAATTAGAGAGATTAAGTAGACAATATATTCGTCAATTAAGAGAGATCTTTGGGCAAGACAAAGATGTTCCTGCTCCTGATGTTAATACAAATCCTAAAGTTATGGGTTGGATGGCAGATGAATTTGAAACATTGGTTAATAAATTAGAACCAGGTATTATAACCGGTAAACCCCTGGCAATTGGTGGTTCTTTAGGAAGGACTTCCGCAACAGGTAAAGGTATCTCTATAGTAACAAGAGAAGCTTGCAAAAAGTTTGGTATTAATATCCAAGGTGCTACAGTAGCTATTCAAGGTTTTGGAAACGTAGGTAGTTTTGCTGCCAAATGTTTGGATGAATTAGGGGTTAAACTTGTTGCTGTAGTTGATGTTTACGGTGGTGTCTATAATCCCGATGGTTTAAATGTTCCTGAACTAATCAAATATGCTAAAGAAAACAAAACCGTTAAAGGGTTCCCCGGTTGTCAAGAAATAGATAATTACGGCGTATTAACTGCAGATGTGGATATTTTAGTGCCGGCTGCTTTAGAAGGGCAAATTACCGAAGAAATTGCCCCTGATGTAAAAGCTAAAATAATTGTTGAAGCCGCTAACGGACCCACAACACCCGAAGCAGATGTAATATTGGCAGAAAAAGGTGTAATTGCTTTACCTGATATTTTATGTAATGCCGGTGGTGTAACCGTCAGCTACTTTGAGTGGGTTCAAAACCGTACAGGCCTCTACTGGAGTGAGGAAAAAGTAAATAACTCCTTAGAGGAATATGTGGTAAGAGCCTTCGATAATGTTATTGCTACCAAAGAAAAATACAATTGTCCCGATTACCGAAATGCAGCTTTTTGTTTGGCTGCTGAAAGAATAGGCGAAGCCATTAAAGCTAGAGGTTGGGTAAACTACTAAAAACAATTTTGAGGGGTGTAGATATTTATCTACACCCTTTTAACATCTCCTCTGCAAGCTCATATAATAATATGGAAGAAGGGTAAGGAGGAGATGACCTTGACCTATGTGGTAAGAACAGGTGATACACTTTATACAATCGCCCGGAGATTTAATACTACAGTAGAAAGGTTAGTTGCTTTAAATAATATTTCTGATCCTAATATGATCATGGTGGGAATGGTTTTAAGAATTAGCGAAGAAGAACCGGCTCCACGACCGCCTTTAGAAGCGGAATGGTGTCCACGGTTAAGCAGAGGGAGCCGGGGTAATGCCGTCAGAGAATTACAAAGGTTACTGGCAAATAGAGGCTATAATGTAGGAAACATTGATGGTATATTCGGCAATAGAACCCGTAATGCGGTAATGGGATTTCAAAGGGCTCAAAACTTAAATGTAACCGGTGTTGTAGATATAGAAACCTGGCGAGCATTGGGGAGAGATTGTCGCAGACCTGATGCAGAGTATTGCCCAATTTTAAGGCCAGGTTCCCGAGGGAGCGGAATCAGATTTTTGCAAAGTCTTTTAGCAAGGGCAAATTATTATCCAGGACCTATTGATGGAATATATGGTAGTGCTACTGAAAGGGCGGTCCGGGCATTTCAAAGAGATAATAATATAACTCCTACCGGGATAGTTGATGAATCTACTTGGGCAGCCTTAGGGGTAAGCTGTGTTCCTCAATTTCCGGATGGAGAGGGAGATGTTATTCCCGGTCGGCCAGGGGAAGAAGCAGAATTAAATTATGTATGGGAGGAAAGAGACGGGTTCCGCTATATTTTAGCCACAAATGAACAACGGTATTATCCTGGTCAGAGAGTAAGAATTATTTTCAGAAAAAGAAATATTACTGACGAAACAGTAACTCTTAGATACTCAACCAGTCAACTTTTTGATTTTTATATCTCTGATGAAGATGGCAATGAGATCTGGCGCTGGTCAGAAGACAGGTCCTTTTTGCCTGTAGAACGGGAGATGGTCTTAGCCCCTGGAGAAGATGAAACTACTGAGATTATCTGGAATCAAAGGGATAAATTTGGCCGTCCTGTACGTCCCCAAACCTTTACTTTATGGGGTACAAATTTAGGAGCCGGTGAAAGTATTCCATTACAATTTGTCGTATCAGAAACCAATTTTTAAGTAAGTAACAAAATGAAAAGGTGGAAATAAAGAGAAGCCCGAGTGTTAAGCTCGGGCTTCTCTTTGAAAAATAGCTACTATACATGAACCTTTATCAGTTTGGTTAGGACAGTGATGGGGAAAAAGTGTAAAAAGTTTCCATCCATCCTTAACTTCATTATTCAAACTTATATCTAATAATTTCTGCATAACCAAACAACCATCGGAAGAAGCGATCCGTACAGATTTGTATTCATAGTTAACATCGGCCATTTACTTCCCCTCCTCAATTAATCTAATATAATATATGCTTTTAGGAAGGGAAGAGGGAAAAATATATTTATTCTGCTTGATTATTCTTATAAATCTCCATGGCTGTTGCTGCGCCGATACCATTTTCAACTTTATAACCTTGGGCTTTTAAAGCATCTTCTAAAGCTGTTAAGATAAGGAGTACATACTTTCTATTGCAGGTATAACCCATGGTTCCGATTCGCCAAACCTTGCCTTTACCTTCTCCTAATCCTCCACCAATTTCTATATTGTATTTATTCAATAAATATTTCCTTACGGGAACATCTTCTACACCTTCCGGAATTGTAACCGTAGTTAGCATGGGCAGACGATGTCCTTCTTGGGCCCACATTTTCATTCCCATTGCTTCCAGACCCGTTTTTAAAGCCTTGGAATGAAGTTCATGTCTTTGGAAACGTGCTTCCAATCCTTCCTCATAAATTAATCTTAATGCTTCACGTAAAGCATAAGTCATATTAATAGGAGCGGTATGGTGATAAAAACGTTCTTGACTCCAGTAATTTTGGATCATGGTTAAGTCCAGATACCAGACAGGCACTTTTGATTTTCGGTTATTTATGATTTTTTGAGCTTTTTCATTAAAAGTAACGGGGGCTAGACCAGGAGGACAGCTTATACATTTCTGAGTACCACTGTAAGCTGCGTCGATTCCCCACTCGTCAATTTTTACTTCACAACCCGCCAGAGAGGTAACACAGTCTACAAGCAAGAGAGCATCATATTTTTTACAGATAGCTGATATTTCGTCCAGGGGTTGTAAAACACCAGTAGAAGTTTCTGCATGAACAATAGCCACAAATTTTGCTCCGGATTGTTTTAAAGCTTCCTCAACCTGTTCGGGTTCAATGATTCTGCCCCAGGGAGCTTCTACAGTAGTAACATCAGCCTTTATACGCTGACAAATGTCTAACATTCTTCCGCCAAAAACTCCATTAATGCAGACAACTATTTTATCTCCTTCTTCTAAAAGGTTAGTTAATACAGTTTCCATTCCGGAACTACCTGTTCCCGGCATGGCCATAGTTAATTGATTTTTTGTTTGGAATACGTAACGCAGTAATTCCATGGTTTCATTCATTATTTCCAGATAGTCCGGGTCTAAATGGCCCAATATGGGTTTAGCCATACTTGCAAGGACCCTTGGATCCACATTACTGGGTCCCGGCCCCATGAGGATTTTTTCTGCAGGCTTAAGTTCACCATATTGTTTCATTTAAATCTCCTCCTTTACTTTTTATAAAAATATTTCAATCAAAATTCTAAAAATCCTTTAATTTTTGTAAGTTTAGAAAAAAGGTTTTTTTATTTTTTATAAGTTCAATTGAAATTAGTTAGTTGCTGTGATAAATTATTTTTGGTCTAATTTATAAAATTCGGGAGGAAAAAAATGAAAATAGGTTTAGTAGGTTTACCTGGAGTTGGAAAAACAACTATATTTAATTTATTAACAAGTACTAAAGCACTAACAGGTACATATGGTGCCAAGGAAGCAAATGTGGGTATGGCTAAAGTACCTGACAAAAGAATTGATTTTTTAAGCCAATTATATAAACCTAAAAAAACTACTTATGCCCAAATTGAATTTGTTGATATTGCCGGGGTTGTTCCGGAAAGTGGAGCCGGTAAATTCTTGGAACAAGTACGGGACTGTGATGCAATTGTTCATGTGGTGAGAGCCTTTAATAACCCTGATGTACCTCATGTAAATAACCAAATAAATCCGGTTAAGGATTTGGAAACAGTTGATACTGAATTGTTATTTGCTGATTTAGAACTAATTGATAAAAGGATTGAAAGAATTAAAACAGGTAAAAAAGTTAAAAAAGAACAATTAGAAGAACTGGGCATCTTGGAAAAACTTTATCAACACTTAGAAAATGGTGGAGATATAAGACAGGTAGATTTAACGGAAGAAGAACAGAAGACATTAAAGACTTATAGTTTCCTTACGGAAAAACCCAAATTAGTAGTAATTAATGTTGATGAAGAGCAGATGAAAAACAACGATTATCCTACTAAACAGGAAGTGGTTGATTTCTGTAAGAATAAAGAAATGGCTTTAATTGAAATCTGTGGACAGTTGGAAGTGGAAATCCAGGAATTAAGTGAAGAAGATAAACAAATTTTTATGGAAGACTTAAACATTAAAGAGACCGGAATCGAAAGACTAGCCAAAAAAGTATATGAACATTTAGGCTTAATATCCTTTTTTACGGTAGGTGAAGATGAGGTTAAAGCCTGGACTATTAAGAAAGACACTGTGGCGAAAAAAGCTGCAGGTAAAATACACTCTGATATTGAAAGAGGTTTTATTCGGGCTGAAGTTGTAAAGTTTAAAGACATATACGAACTTGGTTCTATGGCCAAAGTCAGAGAACAAGGTTTATTTCGCTTAGAGGGAAAAGAATATATTGTTGAGGATGGGGATATTATCAATTTTAGATTTAATGTTTAGGAAAAAACCTGCTTTGCAGGTTTTTTATTATGCATGTATAATTTTGGATTTGGAAAGACTATAATAAAAGTCTTTCCGAGGAGTGGAGAAATGCCCTATAACTATCAAAAAATAGCTAATAGTTGTCCAAAATTTGAGTCTATTCAATTGGCCAACGGCTTTGGATTAAGTTTAGCTAATACCAGCAGGCCTGGAGGTCCCCGTTGTGATCAGTGTATACATTGGCAAGGTGGAACCTGTGAACTTTTTTTAGCTAAAGGAAATCAACAGTGACAAAATAAGGAAAGAAAGCATAAAATAGTTAAAAACTTTAACTTTATTTCCAGCAGGAGAATTATATGTATGTATAGAATATATCATACACAACTTTGTTTTCTAAAAAAAATAAATATTAGGGAGGGTCTATTATGCTGGTGAGGCAATGTGCAGGTGGTGTTGTGTTCCACGGTGATAAGGTGTTTCTCTTGCAAAACGAAAAGGGGGAATGGGTCTTACCCAAAGGGGTAATTAGAGGTGGAAAAATTGCAAATGAAGTGGCATTGACTCGGGTTAGATACGAGGGTGGAGTAAATGCTCAGATAATTTCTTCAGCCGGGGAAACAAGCTATGAGTTTTACTCTTATTCTCGTCGACGTCCTGTGTGCAACCGGATAAACTGGTTTGTCATGGAGGCGTCTAAACCCGAGTTTTCTATTAACCGGATGGAAGGCTTTAAAGATGGCGGCTTTTATCCTATAAATGAAGCTTTGGAAAAAATAACTTACAGCCAAGACCAGGCCCTAGTTAGATATGCGTATAAAAAATATCGTGAATATTTAGATGAAGTTGCGTCAGAAGAAGTGGTGGGCTAAAAGCCATTGTAGGGGGAAGAAACGGGTAAATAACAGGCCTTTAATAATGAGTTAGAGGCCTGTTTTTTTATGCTATTGAGAGAATTTGACGGTTTAATTTTTATTTGTACTGAAAAATTTTGCTAATTAAGTTATAATAATGGCTGGGTGAGGGCTAGTTGATAATTTATGGTCATTGTTAATTAATTAGGTAAAATTATTAGGGTATGTTTTTGTAAATAACATATAAAATACTATTGTCATTACAATTTAATTAAGGGGTGGTTTATTTGAAAGGGTTATGGTTTACAGAACTACAAACAAATCAAATGGCAATTTCTTTGCAAATTAAAGAAACATTACACCTTGAAAAAAGTGAGTATCAAGAAATAAGCGTAGTGGATACTTATGAATTCGGTAGGATGCTTTTATTGGATGGGATTATTATGACCACAATTAAAGACGAGTTTGTTTATCATGAGATGATTTCCTTACCTGCTTTAAATACCCATCCTAATCCCAAGAATGTTTTAGTAATAGGTGGGGGTGATGGTGGAGCCATTAGAGAAATCGTCAAACATCCTAAAGTGGAGAAAGCAATATTATGTGAAATAGATGGACAAGTTATCGAAGTAAGCAAAAAGTATCTACCGGAAATTTCCTGCGCTTTAAATGATCCTAAGGTGGAAGTTGTAGTAGAAGACGGGATCAAGTATATTCAGGAAAATAAAAATAAATTTGATGTTATTTTAGTTGATTCTACGGATCCTATTGGTCCTGCAGTAGGTTTATTTGCTAAAGATTTTTATCAAGGAATATATGATGCGTTAAAAGAAGATGGAGTTTTTGCTGCCCAAACTGAATCACCTTGGGTAAATGAAAATTTAGTAAAGCGGGTATTTCAAGACATAAAAAGTATATTCCCTATCACTAGATTATACTTAGCCAATGTTCCCACTTATCCGACAGGTATGTGGTCATTTACCATGGGTTCAAAAAAATATGATCCCTTACAGGTAGATAAAAATGCTATACCTGATACTAATACCAAATACTATACTCCCACTATTCACTTTAATGCTTTTGATTTACCGCCTTTTGTGGAAAAACTTCTAAAATAGGAGGAAGTATTTTGCAGGATTTTTTGGAAAAGCAATCTGATTTTATAGCAAGTAGTTCTGATTATCAAAAAGCTAATACGGTTTTAGTTGGCATACCCATGGATTTTACTGTTAGCTATCGCCCAGGTACCCGTTCGGGGCCTCAACATATTCGTTTTGTATCCTACGGTTTAGAGGAGTTTAGCTTTTACTCTAATCGGGATTTGCGGGACTATCATTTTTTTGATGCAGGTGACATTTCTTTGCCTTTTGGAAATGTACCCAAAAGCCTAGAGATCATTGAAAAAGTTTGTCAAAGGATCCTTAATGATAATAAATTTGCAATTTATTTGGGTGGCGAGCATTTAGTTAGTTGGCCTATAATTAAAGTTTATTCCGAAAGATATTCCGATTTAGCTGTGTTGCATTTTGATGCTCATGCTGACCTCCGGGAGGATTATCTAGGTGAGATTAATTCTCATGCAACTGTAATGCGCAAGGTATGTGAAAAAATAGGTGGCAAAAATGTTTATCAATTTGGCATACGCTCCGGTGATAAAAGTGAGTATGAGTATGCACAAATAAATACGAATATGTTCATAAATAAAATCCTGGAGCCACTTAAAAAGACGATAGAGGTTTTACAAGACAGGCCTGTATATATTACCTTAGATATTGATGTTGTGGATCCTGCTTTCGCTCCAGGCACAGGGACACCTGAACCAGGTGGTTGTACTTCCAGTGAAATAATTGAAGCTATACTTTTAATGAATAAATTAAACGTTGTCGGTATGGACATTGTGGAAGTCTCACCACTTAATGATCCCAGTGATCGGACTGCAATATTGGCGGCAAAACTGGTAAGAGAAGCGATTTTAAATTATACTAAGCCTCGAAACGGACTATAGACAATTAAACTGTTTTTCTCATCCCAAAAGACTGATCAGTTTTTTGGGATTTTTTATATTTGACTATTTTTATTTACGTTGCTATAATATTCTTTGTCTGGTGAGTACAAAAGGTTTAGTTAACAAATTAAATAAAGATAATATGGATTCTTGACAAAATAATTAATAAGATTTATAATAAGATTTGTCGCAGTATTCAGGGGCGATTAGCTCAGCTGGGAGAGCACCTGCCTTACAAGCAGGGGGTCGGCAGTTCGATCCTGTCATCGCCCACCACAAAAGGAAGTCGGCAGTCAGAAGTCAGAGGTAGGAAAAATTCTGACCGCTGACATTCAAATTCTGACCTCTAATTTGGAGCCGTAGTGTAGCGGTTAACATGTCGGCCTGTCACGCCGAAGATCGCGGGTTCAATTCCCGTCGGCTCCGCCATACCTGCCTCGATAGCTCAGTCGGTAGAGCAGAGGACTGAAAATCCTCGTGTCGGTGGTTCGATTCCGCCTCGAGGCACCATTTGCGGAAGTGGCTCAGTGGTAGAGCATCGCCTTGCCAAGGCGAGGGTCGCGAGTTCGAATCTCGTCTTCCGCTCCATTAAAGGCTAGCTTAAGCTAGCCTTTTTTTTTGTCCAAATAAGACCTGACAAGAATCGCAGATTCAGTGTCTTATTAATTACTGCAGATGATTGACTTTTCCAAATAGACGGATTTATAATATTTATAGCATATGTTCAATAAAAAGGGGTATTTGTCATGGAAGATCAATGGGAAAAATTAATTAGAGAAATTGAGGGAGAAATATGGCAAGATTTTAGTGAAACTGTCAAAGAGCATGTCCGAAACCCTAAAAATGTCGGTCAGATTAAAGATGCAGATGGTTATGCTTATTTACAAGGCCAGTGTGGCGACAGTATTCAGATCTGGGTAAAAGTAAAAGAGGGCATTATCGAAGATATAAAATTTTGGACTGACGGCTGTGGGACAACTATCGCTTCCGGAAGTATGATTACAGAATTGGCCAGGGGGAAAAAGCTAGAAGAAGCTTTAAGTATAACTCCTTTGATACTTTTAGAGGCTATGGGCGGACTGCCTGAAGATAGTGAACATTGCGCCATTCTTGCAACGAATACCCTTCATGAAGCAATTAAAGATTATCAAAGAAAAAACCATTAAAATATTTTTCATGTTAAGTATAATTAAGACTCGGAAATTTTTTCCGGGTCTTTTTTTGTTGTCATATATTTACTATTATGTTATGATTATAATGAGCATATGACCATAATTTTTTAAAGGAGGGTAACTAATGCCCGGTTTTGACGGATTAGGACCAAGAATGGAAGGCCCGATGACTGGAAAAGGTCGTGGGTATTGCATGAAAAAATTGGATTCTGAAGAAAAGGCTAATCTCTTTAGTGGGTTTAAGGGTTTAGGAAGAAGGAAAAGAGGAATGGGTAAAGGAAAGGGTATGGGTTCTGGCAGGAGTAGAAATAAATAAAAAAATATTCATAGTTCCGGTGTTTATTTTATATTCATAATGGCTAGTTATTATACACATTAAATTTAATTGGGCAAGAAAAAACTATTTATTTATATGGTTTTTTCTTGCTTTTTTTTATTTGGTATAGATTTTGCATTGTTTTCTTTAGTAGAGAAGCTACGGGATTGATTTCACCACCTTTAATTTCCATTCTATGCCGGCAGGGGAGGTGATTATTAATTTTTCAAAAATTCATATATCAATTTTTTATTAACTAATAATCCGGAAAGGAGTGGTTTAGAGTGAGTAATGAAAATATCACTGGAGCCGTAGCAGTGTAATGATTGTTCCATGTGTATATTATCTCCAAAACTGGTTGAATGTGGACGTCATTTAAATATTGAAGTGCTTACAAACTGTGAAATTCAGGAAATTGAAGGTACGGAAGGCAATTTCAAAATAAAAATAAAAAAGAATCCCAGGTATATTGATGTGGATAAATGTACGGGCTGTGGTGAATGTGCCGAAGTATGCCC
>Ga0134092_1001440_pt1 | contig 20852 bp, 16 predicted proteins | sample 3_6taG_FD_94454 | JGI IMG/M metagenome (GOLD analysis project Ga0134092, IMG submission 94454) | Switchgrass degrading microbial communities from high solid loading bioreactors in New Hampshire, USA - 3_6_20_6_A3 metaG | ecosystem: Engineered > Bioreactor > Semi-continuous > Anaerobic >... | reverse complement strand
GCCGCTAAAGTTATTGATGGATGCGTCAAGAAAGATTAGGGAGAAAGATCTTGATTTTGAAATCAATTACTCTTCAGAAAATGAATTGGGCAAGCTCTGTAATGCTTTTTCCGAAATGAAAGAGGAATTAAAGAACTCTCTGTCTACACAGTGGAAGATGGAACAGGAGCGGATAGAAATGGTTGAGGCTTTAGCTCATGACCTTAAGACACCGCTTTCAGTAATACAAGGATATTCTGAGGCTCTTATTGATTCATATACCGATGTAGATGAGCGATTACACAGATACCTTGCAATTATTTTGGAAAATGCCGAAAAAGGATCAAAACTTGTACAACAAATGCAATACACATCGGAAGTGGAGAGAAGTGCTGCACCGCTTAACCTTACTGTTGTAGATATTCCATCATTTATAGAAAGAAAAGTGAGTCATTACGAATTGCTGGCAGCAGAAAAGAAAATTAAAATAACAACACAAATACAGGGAGAAGTACAGAAACCGATTTCAATTGATGAAGAAAAGCTAGAGCGTATACTAGATAATGTTGTGTCTAACAGCCTGCAATATACACCGGAAGAAGGAAGTATTCAAATATCTGTAAAAATGGAACCGGATAGAGTATTTTATGAAATTAGTGATTCGGGAATTGGCTTTAGTAAAAAGGATATTGATAATGTTTTCAGAAAATTTTATCGAGGTGACCGGGCGAGAAGCACCGACGGACATTCCGGCCTTGGATTATATGTTGCAAAACAATTAGTTGAACAATTAGGTGGAGCTATAGAAGTATATAATACCACTACCGGAGGTGCAGGTGTTGCATTTTGGCATAAGGTGTTTGGCTGATAGTAAAGTAAGAAAGCTGAATTAGACCATAACAAAAGTGCTAATTGTTTTTTGAAACTCAATAGCACTTTTGTCTAGCTAAATAACACTATAATAATGCTTTGCTGTATATCTCTATCATTAATTCTTCCACACGCTTGTAATCCGGTTCATCGGGTAGTGAGGTGTTTTCAGCAGCTAAATTGAACCTTTGTTCATACTCGTCTACCATTTCAAATATTTCGCTGTACTTATATTTACCGTTACGTATATCAAGGAAAAATTCACGTTCTTTTTCTCTATAAGTATTTATTCCTTTACCTTCAAGGATTTCTGTACCGGTAATCAAAAGCCGTATTAAGTGCATAGCATGCTTGTTAAGGTGAAGCTCATCCTTTTTACTGTTTCTGTGATTCAGTTTGGAGTAATCCTTCACAATGTTACTCATTTCCGAGTAGATATTCTTAAAATCTCTTAAAGGATAATGCTTGAGGTCTATATCGATAAATATTTCCGTGTCCATATCTTCTTTATCCGATTCATCAATATAAAGATTTATTTCACTTCCGGTGAAGCTCTTATAAGTGCGTTTTAAATGCTCCATTTGTCCTAAAATACTGTTTAAAATGTGTTTTTCCTTTTCAGCTTGGGGATAGCTGTCCCTTGCAAGGGCATTTTGAAGCCGCCTAAGCTGCGCTGTTGCATAATTGCCAAAACTCTGAATAGCCTTTTTTGATAAGAATAAATTCACATTGTTCCTTAGAAGTTGTCCTTCTTTTGTTATAACGAGAAGATGCTCGGGTCTTGTGCCTAAGATTTCCAAAACATTTGGGTTGCAATTAAGGCATAAAGCAATAAACTTTTTGAGTCCGTAAATAACAGTATCAGTATGTCTATCCTCGAACTGCTCAAAACTTGACAATCCCAAGATATCCTGTTTTGTTTCTAGTGTGACACCCCTTATATCAATATCGCTGGTATCAACATTAGTACCATAGGCAATTGAGCCTGCTGTGGTAAGGATTAAAATATTACTACCAAGGTGCGGATCTGTTCTTAGAAACTCATATTCACTTGAATTCAACCTATCTTTTATATATTGGATATCCATATGGCCTCCTGACAGCTTTTTTAAAACATTGATTATTGATTAATGTAAAAGAAATACTTATTCTTTATAAGGATTGTCAGTTTACATTAAGATTTCCATACTTCCTTTAACGTTTCTCTAAACAAAATATTTAAAGCATAATAATCGGACTTTTTATCCTTTCGTACTTTTTTGAGGTATTGTTCATAATGGGCTATCATATTTTTTAGAAACTCGATAATTATAGGACTTTTTGGTTCAATATCGATTTCCAAACCGGAAGTTTTTTTCTCAAGCAGCTTATAAATTTCATTAAGCAGAGTGTCATCTAACTGCTGTGCAGCTATTAGTTTGCTAAATTCCATTGGAGGAGCAGTATTGCTTTTTTCAATCCACATGCATGCAAGGATTGGCCTTAAAATATAGAAGTAACTTTTGATTTTCACCTGGTCTGCGTTAATAACTTCTTCAAACTTTTTTCTTGCAATATGAAGATAGTGGTATATAGTAGGTACCGGAGAGAAATATTCGGGGAGTAATTCTCTCATTTTTTGTGCAGTACTATAATTCTCTAAGTATACTATGGGAGAACTGAGCCATTCCATTAATGTGGGATTGGATTTTTTATAATGAAGAAAAGCCTTCTTAATGTCCCACCCGTTTATATCCAATAAGTCATTGATTGGAACTTCAATAAAGTCCTTTTTTTCCTCAATGGAAAGGTACCAGTCGGTAGGGTGAATATATATAAAACGTACATCGTAGTCGCTGTCTTTTGATGCAAAACCCCAGCCTCTGCTGCCGGATTCAACAGCGTAGAGGATTTTGATATTGTTTTCTTTTTCAATTTCACTAAGCTTGTTGAGTATAATATCCTTCATATCTTTTTCTCCTAAAATATACTTGTATTTTGATTATATTATACCAAACAAATCCAGTAAGCAGTGAAAATTTAAACATAAAAATTCAAAGTCTAATTAGCACTGAAGCTTACTTACGTTAGAAACTACATTATTTTGTCACTTGATATTGACAAAATAATGGTAGAAAATGATAATACTTATATATGGTGCAGAAATCATTAGGAGTTGCCTAATAAATTGAATTCAATGTGTTTTGCCATTCAAATTGTGTTTATATAAATTTCAAACAGAATAGGTAGTTCTGAGAGGGATGATAATGTGAAAAAAATATTGGCAGTAATCTTTATGACAGTAATTCTGTCATCAATAACCGGATGTGCAAATTCGGACCAATATTCAATAAACCAGTTAGTATCCACGGATGTATTTGATTTAGATACAAAATCTGCAGAAATAGCAGATGAAAAAGATGGAATAGAAATTAATGTTTCTGACATTACAGATGGTAGAAGTATTGATGATGCAAGATTTATAATTGTCGATCTTAATAAAGAGTTTAATATAACAAAAGAGAATAATATAATAAGAGGCATACCTTATAAAGGAGCATTAAGTGAAAGTAGTTATCCATATGGATATACAACAATTACTTATGCTGACGGTTATTATCCAAGAATTGACCATAACTTCAAGTTTACATCGGAAGGAGGAGGCATAAAATTATACTTAAAGCTTGTTCCAATAGGAAAACTCGATAATAAATCTTTTATTGAAGAATTTAACAGAATTAGTGAGGGCGAAATGGTTGAATTTCTAAACTATTACAATTTGGTACAATATGACGGTAATTTAAAATCTCATGATATGCTTAATTTGGAAGTTCAACCTTCAGAAATAGAAAGTGGAGCAAATGGATTAAAAGTTAATGTTATGAATATTAAGGATGGTAGAAGTATTGACTGTGCAAGATTTATAATTGTCGATCTTAATAAAGAGTTTAATATAACAAAAGAGAATAATATAATAAGAGGCATACCTTATAAAGGAGCATTAAGGGAAAGTGATTATCCTTATGGATATACAACAATAACTTATGCTGATGGCTACTATCCAAGAATTGACCATAACTTCAAATTTGCATCGGGAAAAGGTGCAGAATTAGCCATAGAACTTACTCCAATTGGAGAATTCGACAATAGCTCCTTTACTGAAGTATTTCACGAAAGTAGTGAGGTGGAAATAGCTGAATTTTTAGAATATTACAATTTGAATTAATATTATGCAATTGAATGTATCGGTGTTCTTTTGAATATTTTCGATGTGCCCATTATCATCTTTTATTGATGTTGGCGGTATTGCAGTAGTAATTTTGTCCAAAGCCGGAAATATATAATATTGAGGCTTGCAAAGAGTTCATGATGCAACTTGATAAGAATAGTGGAGATATTGAAATCCTTCTTGACTTGCAGGGTGAAAAGGTCGTAACTTTCCCTATTTGATGGAGCTATGATAGATTTAAGAGAATATAAGAAGCCTCTTTCCGATAAGAGTTTTTTATTTTAATATTACCGAAAAGAGGCATATTACATTTGCATAAAAGTCTAATAAAATTAAGCATAAGGTAATTCTACGAGTTAGCTTCCCCAGCCAGAATTTTTTCTTTTCTTTCCAAAAGGTCATTAGACAGCAATTGGTTTTGTACATTTTCAAAGCCGAGTCTTTCGATGGTTTCAGATAAACGCTCACCGGCTTTACCTTGTTCTTTATATAAAAGTATGGTCTTTTCAATAACATTCAAAGCTTCTTCTTTGTCTGTAAAGATTTTGTTAAGTGGTTTTCCTAGACCAATACGTTTTCCCCATCTACCGCCAATATATATTTTATATCCGGTAGCAGCTTCCTTTACTGCATTGAATGGACATTTACCGATGCATCTACCGCATTTGTTGCACTCATCTTTGTTTGTTTGGAGAACGCCGTCTATGACTTTTGATGCTTTTACCGGGCAGGTATTTTCAATAAGACATTTTTTACATCCTCTGCATTTATCTTTATCAAAATCAGGTATTCTTTGACCGATGATTCCTACATCATTCAAATCAGGTTTAACGCAGTTATTTGGACATCCTCCAACGGCTATTTTAAATTTGTGAGGAAGTCTTACAGAAGAATAACCGTTAAAAAATCTTTTATGGATTTCTTCTGACAAGGCAAAGGTATCAATTAATCCATATTGGCATGTGGTACCTTTACAAGATACCACAGGACGTACTTTAGGACCGGTACCTCCTGTTACAAGACCTTCTTTGGCAATATAGGCTCTAAAGTCTTCAATCTTATCGTGAGGAATTCCCTGAACTTCTATGGATAGTCTGGTAGTAAAGGTTATAATACCATTACCGAAAAGCTCAGCAGCTTCCGAAATACATTTGAGTTGAGCAGCCGTTATTTTTCCATTTACCGTTAGTACCCTTGCAGAGAAGTTGTCGGTACCCTTATTACTTAGAAATCCTAAAGATTTAACTCTTTTTTCCTCTTCCGCACTAATGGTTAAACATGCCATAATAAAACCCCCAGTAATACTATGTATTTATATAGATTTATAATATTTCCATACAATTCAAAGCAGCACCACTTTCAAGAACTAGAGTGTTTGTTACAGACCAAGGTTTTCGCGTTAGCCCTCACAATAATTTTATTACTCTGCAGTTTTTGAAATGGATAGGCTATTATATGATCCAACGCAGATTTTTATATAATTAATTATTATACATCATCGTTAGTAATTGTACAAATACTACTTTAGATGTAAAATCAAAATATAATAATATTGAGAAATGGAGAATAAAGCTATGATTGGAATGCAATACAGAATTAATCTACCAAGTGATTATGATATGCAGATAATTAGAGACAGAGTGAAGAATAATGGGAATAAGACCGATGGCTTTAACGGATTGCTTTTTAAATGTTACTTAATTCAAGAAAAAAATGTAGACAGTTTTGAAAATGTATATTCTCCGCTTTATATCTGGAATGATAGTAATGGAATGAATCAATTTTTATTTGGAGGCTTTTATGATAATATCATAAAGTCTTTCGGATGGCATAAGGTAAATATTGGGGTACCGCTTTTGATAGACCTAAAGGATGATTTTAAAGATGCTAAATTTGTTTTAGAATTAAGCAATGAAATTAATCCGGAGATGTCTTTAACAACTTTTCAGGAAAGTATTTTAAAATCACAGAAAGAGGATACAGGGTGTGTTGGAAGGGTATGCATTTATAACCCGGATAAATGGAAGTACAGTCAGTTCTTCTTCTATTTGGATCGGCCGGAAGGCATAAGCAAAAATAATGTCTACCAAATCTTACATATATCTAGAGGATAACATAAAGTAGAATTTAAATAACTCTAAAAATGTTGTTAACTTGATAAGTATAATGGGATATTAGCAAATTACCCCTCAGACCTTCCTAAGAAGATTTGAGGGGTAATTTGTGTCAAAACAGATAATTATTTAGCGTTATAGAATTCGTTAATTGCATTAAAGAATGCATCTATGTTATCCCAACTGGAGAGAGGAGGAATGTCGCAACCTGATGAAATAACAAAGTTTTTATATTGACAGCAATCCTTCATAATGTTAAGAGTAGCTTCTCTTACTGATTCAGGAGTACCATTTCTGAACTGGCCTGCTGGATCAACATTTCCAAAGACCATAGTATCCGATGGAACAAGCTTCAACATTTCAGCCATTTTTATAGCATTTCCGAAGTGGTAACCGGATGCTCCAATGGACATAATTGAGTTAACTAACGGAATGGTATTACCGCAGTTGTGATAGATTACGATAAAGTTTTCGTCTTGAACTGCATCTACGATTTCCTTAACATATTTTGATGAAAACTCATCAATAAGTCTTGGTGAGAGAAGTCCTGCAGCAGGTTCAGCAATAACAACACCGTTGGCTCCAATTTCTTTATATGCCTTAATATATTTAGTAATAAATTCAGTAGTTTTTCTTAAAGTTTCATGAACCATTTCGGGTTCTTCCTGACAGTTAACCATAATTTCTGTCATGTCCATCAATCTTCCTGCAAGGGAGAAAGGTCCGATTGTACCTGCGAATACCGGACGGTCTGTTATAAGAGTTAGAGCTTTTTCAATAGCTTTGATATACAAGCCTGTACGGCCTGCTCCAACTTCAGGTACTTTAAGAGCTTCTGCATCTTCCATGCTTGAAACTATTTTTCCTACAACTGTAGGTACTTCACCTTCAGAAACTTTAATTTGAGATCCGAAAGCTTCAGCTTCAACGGATAAGTCCATCATACTTAATGAAGCGGAAGTAGGACATCTGTCAGCAATAAGTTTCATACCCATAGCCTGTTTTTCACTATCTGAAATAAGATCGACAACGCTTATTCCCATTAAACTAATTGAAGGGAAAGATAATACAGGCATAGCTTTCTTTACATCAGCATCATGCAATTCTTTAAGCCAATTTTTCATATTTCTTTTCATTGTTATACCTCCATGAGCTACTATCTCACAAAAATTTTTTTAATATAACACCATTGGTTTTGTTATATTCATTTTAAGAAAAAAGAAAGATAATTTGTATGACATTTTTGTGATTATTGGTAAGTATTTTATCAAGTTATAAGTTAATATATAACAATAATTTGGATTGTGATTTATGTAAACAACCTAGAACTTGTACTATAATAAAATTACTTGAAGTCAAATATGTTTAGCTGGATACTTTGGATCTAAAAGTCTAGGTACCGGATGTTGGGTAAACTTTACCTGAAAGATAATTTCCTTATTATATATATTAAATATTAGTGTCTATAAAAAAGTCCAGAATTTATTCTTAAACCAGGTAAAATATTTATCTTTCTTTTCAGTATACTAAGAATGTGTCTATGTATAATAATCATATTAGTATTTTTTTGATGAACAATAAAATGTACAAAAAAAATCAAATATTTTCAATACTGAAAGAGACTTATAGACTAAAATAAAAATAAATAAAGTCTTTTATCAAAAAAGTAATATAAATTTGGAGGAATCATAATGAGTATTTTAAATCAAATTTCCGAAAATCTTCAAATGGGTAAAGCAAAAGTTGTAAAAGAATTAGTTAATCAAGCTATAGCTGAAGGTCACAGTGCTGAATCAATATTAAAAGACGGTCTTTTGTTAGGTATGAGCATAATCGGTGAAAAATTCAAAAAAGATGAAGTTTATGTACCGGATGTTCTTATAGCAGCTAGAGCAATGAATGCTGGAACTGAAATATTAAAACCATTACTTGCTTCAAGTGGTGTTCAAGCAGCAGGTAAGGTTGTTCTTGGAACAGTTGCAGGTGACTTGCATGATATCGGAAAGAATCTTGTAAGAATGATGATGGAAGGAAAAGGATTAGAGGTTATAGATTTAGGTGTAGATGTTCCTGCACAAAAATTTATTGATGTTGCAATTCAAGAAAATGCTCAGATAATAGCTTGCTCAGCTCTCTTAACTACAACTATGGGAGAAATTGAAAACGTAGTAAAAGCAGCTATTGATTCCGGTGTTCGTGAAAAAGTAACTATTATGATCGGTGGTGCTCCTGTAACTCAGAGCTTCTGTGAAAAAGTAGGAGCAGATATTTATACTCCTGATGCAGCATCTGCTGCTGATGAAGCTGCAAAAGTTTGTGCTTCAAAATAATAGTTTTTAGTGGTAATATTTAAGGACATATAAAAAAATATTTTCGAAAAGATTGGAACTCTGAGGAAGCTAAGTCTTGCTTTAGAGTTCCTTTTACGTGTTTTTTTTGCTGGTTTACATAAATTAACTTTTACTATTTCTTATTAATTTAGTATACTTTAGAGTAGGTAAATATACTGCATCCTAGAATTTAAAAAAAGAAACGATAAACAATAATCAGTATTGAATATGCCAGATGAGTTAAATTAAACGTCATAGATTTCTATAGATTAATGGATAAGATTTCGTGAAAACTTTAGCATAGGATGTTTTTACGAAACAGGTAGTATAGGGGGCAGGTCTTTGTTATGAATATTCAATTAAAAGATACCAATGAAAATATTTTTGATCTGGATAAAGCTATAAAAAGCTTAAAAGCATACAGTCAGTCTACAGGAATAGAGAGTTTTATTATTGATTCTAAAGGTCAGTGCACCTATAGTTTCGGTAAAAACACAGAATTGTGCAGTTTATGCCAGAAGCTCCGGGATAGAACAGATAAAGATTCTCAGTGTGCCAGTGTCCACCTTTATGGAAGTTATCAAGCAGAAAGGTTTGGAGGAAAATATATCTTTTTCTGCCCTATGGGTTTTGTGCATTGGGCAGCTCCTATAACTATTGATGATACTTTATTTGGAGCCTTTATTGGAGGGCCTGTCTTGATGCTTGATCCTGATGAATTTATGCTTAACGATATCATCAAAGAGAATGGTTTGAGCGACGAACATGTTCATGAGCTTAATGAGTATATTAGCAGAGTTCCGGTAATAGAGCCTGAAAGGGTGAATAATTTAGCTGAACTTTTGGCAATTGTTGCCGGAAATATCTCCAAGGGCAGTAGTTTAATTTATGAACAGAAAGGTCAAGCCCATGAAATTCAGTCAGAAATATCCGAGTGGATACACTATATGAAAGCCATCGAACAGCAGGATAGTGAATATTCAACCTATCCTTATGAAAAAGAAAAATTGTTGCTCTCAAAAATTGCACTGGGTGATAAGCAGGAATCTCAAAAAATATTAAATGAGATACTCGGGTATGTATTTTTCTCTTCCGGTAATGATTTTGAAGTAATAAGGGCAAGAACGCTTGAACTTATTGTATTGCTTTCAAGAGCAGCTGTGGAAGGCGGAGCAAATGTAGAAGAGATATTCGGTTTGAATTACAAATATCTCTCGGAAATTTATCAATATAGAACTGTTGAAGACCTCACTTTTTGGCTTTCAAAAATAATGGCCAGGTTTACCGACTGTGTCTTCAATTTGGCTGATATTAGGCATAAAGATACTATTTATAAAGCTTTGGATTACATTAAAAGGAATTATGCTAATCCAATAACTCTTGAAGAGGTAGCTAATCACGTATATTTAAATCCGTCGTACTTTAGCAAAATTTTCAAAAACGAAATGAATTGTACTTTTGTTGCCTATGTAAACAAAGTCCGCATAAATGCAAGTAAGAGCCTTTTGCTCAATAACAATATACCTTTGTCAGATATTATAGCCTTGGTTGGTTTTGATGATCAGAGTTATTTTACAAAGGTATTTAAAAAAGAGGTTGGAATAACCCCAGGTAAATATAGAGCGACAAGAGGCAGGGGATAAAAGCTATTTATCAAACAGTGTAGATATACCCACCTTATCTAAGTCTTCACCGATAAAACATACTGAAGGCTCAATATCGTGGGTTAATTCATCTATTTCATAAGTTCCGTTGACATAGTTGAATTCCAGTATGCCGTTTTCGCTCTTTATATGGCCTTTTGCCCTTATTAATGTGCCTAAGGTACCTTTTGCAAGGGTGGCCAACTTTTCGCTCAGTTCAACTTTTGAGCACTTGGATTGCGGAACTAAACCGAAGGCCATAAAATTATGGTTTCCATGTGTGTGTGTATGGTGAGAAGAACTGTTGGCATCATTAAATTTTGCTTGTTCCAAACTAGGTGTATGTTTCTGAAACTGTAAAAGTTCTAAAAAGTCTTTGTTGCTCATAGTTGTCCACTCTTTTGAGAAGATTTCAACTCTGGGGTTAATACTTTGCAACTCTTCCATTATCTTAATTAATGTATCTCTAGGAACATCTTTTATCTTACTCAGTATAAGTTTATCGGCATATCTTATCTGATTCTCAAAAAAATAGCCGTAATGTTCTCTTTGCTTAAGAAAATTTATACTATCAATTACTGTAAAGGCTGAAGATAGCTCTAACTTAGAATTAACTTGCGGATTATTAAATATATCGTACATTTCGCTTAACACGAATATTCCGGAAGGTTCTATAAGAATTCTGTCAGGGCGTATGTCTTCTGCAATACGTATAAGTGTAGTCATAAAGTCATGCTTTAGGGTACAGCATATGCAACCGCTGGATATTTCATAGACAGATAGACCTTCAAGCTCAAGTAATTTGCCGTCTATACCTACTTTACCGAATTCATTTTCTAAAATTACTACTTTTTCATTATTTTCTGCCAATGCGGTAGCCAGATGTTTGATTAGTGTTGTCTTTCCTGCACCAAGAAATCCTGAAATTACGTTAACTTTAATCATTTGTCTCTCATCCTTTTTTTCTGTAATAATTAATTAAACTTTTCAAGTTGTATTATTAAATACAACTTGAAAAGTTTGGAGGAAAAATTATCAAATTTTAAAGGTCATATTTCTTAGGATCCAGTTTACCGGATTCATCTCTTTCTATCATTTCAGATATAAATTCTTCTACGTCGTCTGGAATAGCTTCAATTTGTCTCTTCATTGAAGGTAGGTATTGGATTTCCCTTTCATTAACTAAAACTTTATTATCTGCAACAGCTTTTTCTAGAATATCTATGGCTGCAAGGGCAGCAACTTTGGAACGTTCAAAAGGAGTGTCTTTTTTGATTATTTCTTTAGATATTTCAATAGCTACATCAGGTCTTAGAACATAGGCTTGTGGATCGTATTTGCTATCGGATTCACTTAACCAATCTCTGAGTAATAAAGCATTTTCTTTACCGGATGCCGCTGCTGTATTCATTAGTCTGCAGTCATATGCCAATTGTTCAAGGGATACGGTTGGTGCCATTCCGCCTAAGAGTTTTATGTTTTGAACCGATTCGTTACTCCAAAGGTCGGCAACGCAAGCTGCAATATTTCCTACAGGGCTTAAATGTGCACATGCACTGGATTTGCCTTCCATGGATATTGGAGTTCCGGTTATAGCTTTTATATATACTCCTTCATATCCGCAGTCTTTGTGAGGCCCAACAGCACCTTCTTCAATAGCAACCAAGCTTCTTACAGCTGAAATTACCCTAACAACGGATGCAAATATTTTTGGAACGAAACCTCTGTCTGCAAGTACCATTACAGTATTTGCAAACCCACAAGCAGAGTCGCCGGCTGCAATTGTTCCTGTTCTATCGGCAATTGCTTTTATTTCTTTCCAAAGCTTGGACATATCCATTGAACCGAGAACGCCAAGAGAGAATAAAGATTTGTCTATTTCGCAGAACATCATTGCTTCATCGTGCATATCCTTACCGCCGATAGATTCGATGGAAAGTAAATCGGCACCTGCTTTAGCACAGCCTTCAAAGGTTTCCATGATAGCATCCCAATGGCTTCCGTGCCACATGTGAGGAGATTTTTTATCTTCTCTGATATCAACTGGGGTAATTCTCATAACACTCTTTAATCCATGCTTTGCCTCATAATCATACATGATTTCTCTTACAGCTTTGGTTATCTCAATTCCCCATTCAGGATTATAAGTAGTTGGAGGAAGGAGTTCAATTTCTACTACAAGTCCTGGAACATACAATTCTTTGGCTCTTTTACATGCATCTTCAATAATAGCTTTGTATTCTTTGATAACGTCAGGCATGCTGTCTTTAGTAATAATCATAGTTGGGAGGGTAAAGTTTAATTCGGGATAAATAGTACCGCCACCGATTACCAGTCCGTTTTTACATACAACAGGTTTTTTCGATACACCGTAAATAAAATCGTTAACATTATCGTAAGCTAATTGATTGAATTTCATACCCAACACTCCTTCGTATTTATTGAATTAATTTAATTATAAATTTGCGAGGGTATTAATTCTTGAACAATTTTTAGGTTTTTAGAATAAATTAATAAATCTTATAGAATTAATTTGGATTGATTTGAATAGAAAATTTAAACACTAAAAATAATTGCATAAATACTAAAATACTTCTATATTAAATTTGGGTAATTTGATATTATAAAATTTGATATTATTTTAGATAAATAAATACTATAAATGGATTTAACTTTATACAATAAGATCTATATAATAAGGTATATAAATTAATTGTTATACTTCTTTACAAAGAGATTATATAACAAGAAATGGAGATAGCTATGTTAAAGCTTAAGGTAATAGCATGTGATGTACTAAATAGAGAAATATCTTATTTAGCTAGTCAATCAAAGCATTACATCGATGTAACCTATTTAAACCAAGGCTTGCACAATACGCCGGACAAGCTTAGAGAAATTCTTCAGGCAGAAATAGATAAAGTTAAATTTCCCTATAACTACTATAATACATGTCCGGACTATGATTACATTATTCTGGCCTATGGCTTGTGCAGCAATGGTATTGCGGGACTTAAAAGCAGAAATATTCCTTTAGTTATACCAAGAGCCCATGATTGCATAACACTGCTTTTAGGTTCAAAAGAGGAATATAAGACAATTTTTGAGAAAAATCCGGGAACCTATTGGTTTTCAGGCGGATGGATAGAACGTGCATGGCAGCCAAGTGAGCTTAAATATAAAGTCCTTTTGGAAGAGTATACACAGAAGTACGGAGAAGAAAATGCCGAGTTTCTTATGGAGATGGAGCAAAGCTGGATGAAGGAGTACAAGAACGCAGGTTTTATTTCTTGGGACTGCTTCAATAATAATAACGAATATTATGTGGAGTTCACAAAGAAATCGGCAGAATTTTTTAACTGGGATTATCTTGAGATAAAAGGAAGTTGTTCATTATTACAAAATATTTTAAATGGTGAATTTAAAGACAATGAGGTACTGATAGTTCCTCCAGGTTCAACGGTTGGTGCTTCCTATGATGATGAAATAATAAAGAATATCTGATATATAAAGGCGAGTTAATAATTTTACTAGATATATTCAATTTATGAAGAAGGAGCGATAAGATGCTGGATGATTTGCTAAACAAAATAGGTTCGCTTGACAAAGCATCTATGGAGGCTGCACAAACTCGATTGGACAGTTTGACAAAACCCCTTGGGAGTTTGGGAAAATTAGAGGAAATAGTGGTTAGGCTTGCTGGTATAAACCGTTGTACAAATCCAAAGGTGGATAATAGGGCAGTAGTTATAATGTGTGCCGACAATGGAGTGGTTGATGAAGGAGTAAGTTCATGCCCTAAAAGTGTAACTGCATCAGTAACAAATAACTTTACCCGTGGTATAACCGGTATAAATGTATTTACCCGTCTTACAGGGGCAAGAACAGTAATAGTGGATATTGGTGTTGATGCCGATTTACAGTATTCTGTAATATTAAACAGAAAAATTAGAAAAGGTACGTGGAATATGGCCAAAGGTCCTGCGATGACGCGGGAAGAGGCGATTATTGGTATTAAGACGGGTATAGATATAATTAAGGATTTAAAGACTCAGGGGGTAAATCTTTTAGGAACCGGGGAAATGGGCATTGGAAATACTTCCACAAGCAGTGCAATATCGGCTGTTTTAACCGGTTCACCTGTTGAGGAAGTAGTGGGAATCGGATCGGGGTTATCAAAGAAAGCATATCAAAATAAAATTGAAGTGATTAAGAGAGCAATAGAAGTAAATCAGCCTAACCCGAAGGATCCTATTGATGTGTTGGCAAAAGTTGGAGGCTTTGATATTGCAGGGCTAACAGGATGCTTTTTGGGAGCTGCCATTTACAGAATACCTATTGTTATTGACGGTTTTATTTCTGCAGTTGCAGCGTTACTTGCAGTGCGTATACATCCTGGGGCACGTGATTTTATGCTGCCTTCCCATGGCTCGGCCGAACCGGGTTCGAAAGCTGTTATGAAAGAACTTGATATGGAACCTATGTTAAACTTAAATATGAGACTTGGAGAAGGAACAGGCGCTGCGTTAGGTTTTCAACTTATTGATGCAGCAATAGCAGCCTACACTCAAATGGGTAGTTTTGATGATGCCAATATAGAACAATACGTACCTCAGGAGTAAATGAGATTATCAAAAAAATTACAATAGCTATTTTAAGATCTAATATGCGTTATAAAATTATGTAGCTCATTTTGTAGAAAAGGTCAAAGTTATCATCTTGTATATATTCAGAATAAGCTTTTTAATAATTCTATATATTCGCTATGAGACATAAAGGAGAATAATTATGCCAAACGTTATAGTGAAAACCGATAAAAAAATACATGAAATCAATGCAGCACAGGGTCAGAATTTGTTAAAGCTGCTTAGAGAAGCTAATGTAGATATTAGTTCGCCATGCAATGGAAATGGTACCTGCGGAAAATGCAGAGTCAGAATAATATCCGGAACTTTGCCGAACCCTTCTCAAAACGAGATTAAAGTACTCGGGGCTAAAGCAATAGAAGCCGGATATAGATTATCATGCTCTTATGAAATTCAATCGGATGTCGAGATTTTATTGGAAAACGAAAGTAAACAAGCTCAAATTGTAACTGAAGGTAAGCGGAGATCTTTAACGCTAGATCCGGTTATTACTAAAGAAAATATTTCTTTGGAAAAGCCTAGCTTGTCAAATCAGACTTCCGATTTTGAAAGAGTAATGGACAGTAGTTCTACGTTGGAGGTAAACACCCTGAATTTGCAGCTAATTAGGAGTATACCTGAGATAATACGACAAAAGGATTATAATGTATCGTTAATAAAGAGCGGAACTCGTTTGTTGGGAGTTGAAGCTGGAGACACCACTAAATCTCTGTATGGTGTGGCTGTTGACATTGGAACGACAACTATAGCAGCATACCTAATTGATTTAACTACCGGAGAAAGGGTTTGTGTTAATTCTGGACTAAATCCTCAAAAGAAATTCGGAGCCGATGTTATTTCCAGGATTAAGCATACTATTGATTCGGAAACAGGACTTACGGAACTGCATAATTTAATAATTGATGAAATAAACAATTGCATTGGGGCAATGTGTAAGGAAGCAAATGTTCCTAAGTCTAATATATATGCAATAACATTGGTGGGTAACACTACCATGACCCATTTATTACTGAAGGTACCGGCAAAAAATATTGCAGCAGCTCCATTTATACCTGCTGTAACATCAATGGTTAGTATTAATGCAAAAGAATTGGGAATTGACATAAATCCTTACGGACTTGCTTATGTCTTACCTGCTGTTTCGGGATATATTGGAGCAGATACAGTGGCTGCAGTACTTTCAACCGGTATGTATGAACAGGAAGATATATCTCTGCTAATTGATATAGGAACCAATGGGGAAATTGTGTTGGGGAACAAGGATGCTTTATATGCATGTTCTTCAGCAGCCGGGCCGGCTTTTGAAGGTGCTAACATAAGAAACGGAATTGGTAGTGTAAAGGGTGCAATTAATAGTATTTCTTTGAAATCCGGTATTAGTTATACAACTATAGGAGGAGCAGATCCTATTGGAATTTGCGGAACCGGTATTGTAGACGGGATTGCACAGCTTCTCGAGATTGGAATAGTTGATGAAACAGGCAGACTTGATGACGAATGGGAGCCCAGCACACCGGAGCAATCATCGTTAGCTCAGAATATTACTGAAGTGGACAATATGAATGCTTTTGTAATAAGCGGTGATATTGCCATTACCCAAAAAGATATTCGTGAGTTGCAAAATGCTAAAGGTGCTATTGCAGCAGGTATTAATGTCCTGGTTAAACAGTCGGGTATTAGCTTTGAGAATATAAAAAATGTGTATCTTGCCGGTGGCTTCGGTACGTATATTAATGTGGACAGTGCGCTTAAGATAGGATTAATTCCTTCCCAACTGCGGGGTAAAATACAGTCAGTAGGAAATGCAGCGGGACAGGGAGCTATTGAAAGTTTACTATCATTGAAGTGTTTATTGGACGCTGAAAAGATAAGTAAGAAAATAAAATATATTGAGTTATCAAGCTCAAAGGATTTTAATGATTACTACATGAACTGTATGATGTTTGAGTAATAATTCCGGATTGTAAGCAGTATTACTTAAAATTCATAATGATAATAATAATTCCTAAATAGTATATGCAAAGCATATACTATTTAGGAATTATTGCTTTAGGTAATGGTTTTGTACTACCGCGGACTTTTAATACCGGGTCAAAAACCAATAGTTCCTTCTTTTTGCTTTTAGTTTTAGAGTTTATGGCATTCATAACTTGTCTTACAGCTTCATCAGCTATCTTTTTAACAGGCTGCTCAACAGAGGTTAGAGGCGGTGTTATGAAATCTGAGACGAAAATGTCATCATATCCAACCAAGGATAAATTATCCGGTATTGAGAGATTGTAATAGCTGGCCTGCTTGTAAACACCTAATGCCATCATATCATTAAATGCAAAAATTGCGGTCACGCCCCGGCCAAGGAGATATGGTAGTGCTTCCATACCGCTTTCTCTATGGAAGTTACCTTCAAAAATGAGATTTTCCTGTATTGGAATATTTGCTTCGGTCAATGCCGCCTTATATCCGTTTAAACGTTCTACGGAGCTATATACGTTTTTAGGCCCTGTTATACATCCAATAGAACGATGACCGAGATTGATCAAGTGCTTTGTTGCTAAATAACCTCCCAGCTTGTGATCTACAACAATTGTTGTACCTACATTAATATCTAGCATACGGTCTACGACAATAAGGGGGGTATCGGTTGTCATAATGATTTTCTGAATGTCATTCACATGATCGTCAATTGAATTGGAAAGTATAACAATAATTGCATCGACATTTCTATCTAAGAAAATATTTATATAGTCTATGTCGCGGCGTGCCATATCATGAGTGCTGCCATAGAGTACATTGTAACCATAGGAATAACAGGCTTGCTCAATTAGTTTGGAGAGTTCGGCAAAGTATATATTACTAATATCCGGAAGAACTAATCCAATGGTTTGTGTAGTTTTTGTAACCATACTTGTTGCGATATGATTGGGCCTGTAATTTAGTTTTTCAACAGCCTCAAGTATTTGCTTTCTTGTTTTTTCGGAAATTTTGTTAGATTTTCCGTTAAGTACAAGGGAAACAGCTGTTGTTGATACTCCGGCTGCAGTTGCTACATCTTTAATAGTTGCACGCAATTGTCACTTTACCTCCATAATTAAATTAATAATAGTATTTAACCTTATTTTTATTATAATAAGGTGTAAAATATCTGTAAATTAAAATTACAAAATACTTACTTTTAATTATTTAATTAAAGTTAAATTACTATTCTCAACTTCTGATAAGAAAGGAATAGATGATGATGCGCCAGGTCTTGAAACAGCTAACGAAGACGCTATAGAAGCTTTACGTAGGCATTCTTCAATTGGTTCATTATTAGCATAAGCCGCAAGGAAATAACCGGTAAAAGTATCTCCGGCAGCTGTTGTATCAACAACTTTTACATCATAAATTCCATGACTGTACATGTTTTTACCATCGCTAAACAAAGCACCTTTTTTACCTAATGTTAAAAGGATTGATGTTTTGGGGTAAAGTTCATGAAGCTTTTTGAGAATGTTTACATAATCTTTTTCTTTAGTTAATTCATAACCTTCAATTTCATTTAAAATTAAAATATCAACAAGATCTAGCGGGTAATTAAATAGTTCATCTGTAATGGGTGATGGATTAAAAGCTATTTTCAATCCCTTTTGCTTAGCCTCTTTCATAATAAAGGAGATGTTGTTAATTTCATTTTGTAATAATAAAATATCTCCGGATGAAAAATGAGATATAACATGCTTTACATAAGCTTCGTCAATCATTTGGTTAGCGCCGCCAACAACAATGATAGAATTTTGCCCATTTTTATCAACCTGTATAATTGTGCTGCCTGTATTGCTATTTTCATTTACAGCAACGAAATCGGCATTTACATTGCTTTGCTCTAAAGTTTTTAGCAAATGAATGCCATCACGACCTATCATGCCGGCCATACTGCATTTCGCATTGGCTCTACCTAAAGCAAGAGCCTGGTTTAGTCCTTTTCCGCCGTCGAAACGCTGATAGGATATAGAAGTTGTTGTTTCTCCAGGTTGTACAATGTGATCAACTTGATAAACGTTGTCCAGATTTAAAGATCCAAAACATAGAATTTTCATAATTAACCCCCGGTAAAACGTTTTAATAAATTTGTAAAAAATATATGTTTAAGTATATGTAAATGTAAAAAACATGTCAAGAGTTTTAAATAGGAAAAGCAAAAAAAAAGATTTAAAATTGAAGAAAAAAACCAGTTGACATGGTCTGCATGTTTATGTTATCGTATTAACTAAGTTAACATAATTTTTTCTTCGACATCGTGGCGAACAAGAGGTAAAACGTTTAACTAGATACTACGTTTTACAATACATTGCATCAATGAACTGCCGACGTGGCAACAATTCCAATCTAAAATATTTTCATATGTAATACGAAAGGAGATTCTATGAACTCAAGAGAAAGAATCAGAGCAGCGCTAAACCACCAACAACCAGATCGTGTACCTATTGATTGTGGTGGTCACATGTCAAGTAACTTTTCTGTACAAGCTTACCGGAATCTGCGTGAATACCTGGGATTGGAGAAAAAAGAGATCTATGTATGTGACGTTATCCAACAGTTAGTATTCCCAGATCAAGATGTCTTAGACATGTTTGGTATTGACACAGTAAACTACGGTGCAGAGTTTAAGGACCATCCGGAATACTGGAAGGACTGGGAACTGCAAGACGGTACACCTATTAAGATCCCAGCTTTTATCGACATAAGAAGGGAAGGAGAGCACACATACTTATACAACAGTAAGGATAAAGCACTGGCTATTTGGAAAAAAGGTGTTCTTTACTGTGAACAAATCTATTTCCCTCTTGATGGTTCCGAATCCGATGATTTTACAAATTTAAGAGATGATATGGCTGACGTTATGTGGTGTGCATTTGGTATACCACCGGCACCATTGGGCTATTCCGATGAGGATGTAGCTAAAAGAAAAGCATCCATTGAAAAACTTCGTAAGTCTACAGACAGAGCTATTTATGCACCTTTTGGTGGCAGCTTGTTTGAAATGGGAGGCTTCCTATTCCGTCAAGACAACTTCCTGATGGATATAGCAGCTGAACCTGAAAAAGTGCAAAAATACCTCGAAAAAGCAGTTGAAATCTACTGTGAAGATATGAAGAAATTCATGGATGTATATGGTGAGCACATTGATGTAATGGGATTCGGTGGAGATGATATGGGCATGCAGAACGGTCCGCAAATATCACCTGAAACCTATAGAAAAGTTATTAAACCTTACCACAAAGAATTGTGGGGTTATGCTAAAAAGCTGAAGCCGGACATAAAACTATGCTTACACTGCTGCGGAGGTATATTCCCTCTTATTCCGGAACTTATTGATGCAGGAATGGATGCTATTAATCCGGTTCAGACTTCATGTAAAGGTATGGATGTTGTACAACTTAAAGAAACCTACGGAAAAGATATTACCTTCTGGGGTGGCGGTTGTGATACAAGAGATATTTTACCTAATGGAACGCCACAACAAATTAAAGACCATGTTCGTAGAAATCTTGATGTAATGTTCCGTGACGGTGGTTTTGTATTCCAGCAAGTTCATAACATCGTTGCAAACGTTCCGCCACAAAATATTGTTGCAATGTTTGAAGCTGTAAGAGAATATGCTTAAGAAACAAATTAATTATAAAAAAACAGCAAAAACAAAACAGGAGGAAAAATTATGAAAAAGAAAATCGTTTCACTAATGTTGAGCCTAGTTATGGTTGCAGGATTATTTGTAGGTTGTGCATCTACAGGAGACAGTGCAACAAACACAGGAACTCAAGCTTCAACAAATGAATCTACTGGTAGTGATACTGGTAGCAATACTAACAGCAGCAACAGTGATCTAAAATTTGCAGTTGTACTCCATGCTTTAAACAGCTCCTTCTACGCAAAGATACAAGAGGGTGCTTTAGAAGCTGGTAAGGCATTAGGCGTTAAGGTAGACGTAATGGCACCAAGTACAGCAAGTAACTTAGCAGAACAGGTTAGTATGATTGAAACATGTATTTCTTCCGGATATGATGGAATTGCGACAGTTATTT
>Ga0134092_1001439_pt1 | contig 20853 bp, 21 predicted proteins | sample 3_6taG_FD_94454 | JGI IMG/M metagenome (GOLD analysis project Ga0134092, IMG submission 94454) | Switchgrass degrading microbial communities from high solid loading bioreactors in New Hampshire, USA - 3_6_20_6_A3 metaG | ecosystem: Engineered > Bioreactor > Semi-continuous > Anaerobic >... | reverse complement strand
TTACAGGATAAATAGTTATTTGATGGAGAAAATGATTTATTTATCTTTTAAATTATTGGCTTACAATTTTAGGTACCTTTATTGTTCTTGAGGAGTATTATCCTGTATTGGAGTAGGTTTTTTCTTTTTTCTGATAATACTAATTGCCGGCTCCGGGCAAACTAATTCGCACATTCCACAAACAATACACCCTTCCATCCGGGGTTTGACGGCAGGTGTACCCATGAAACCCAAGTTTTCCGACCAGGAAATTACCTGGGTTGGGCATTTTTCTATACATAGTCCACAACCTTTACAGAGATCAAAAAAGATGGTGAAAGTACCTTTTTCATTTTCATAAGTTTCCTGTTTCCATTCCCTGTTTTTTGCTGGTTTATTACTCAAAAAGACAACCTCCTTCCGGTTTTATCATTATGTTACCCATAATTGGAATTTGTATAAGGTTTCCCGTAATTTTTTCTTGTAATTACTACTAGGACAAGGGAAGTTTTTCATAAATATTAAATAAGGAAAAATGAAAGGAGCGCATAAGGATGTTTTTTATCGCTGTGACTAACTGGAAGAGAAAGGTTTTCTTTTTGTTTGCTGTACTTATCGTTTTAACTTTAGTTTTGTCCTTATTTCCTTTATTAACAGACAGTCCTGTAAATTCCAATATCCAGTCTGAAGATGAAGATATTTTGAGTCAGCCCATTAAAGTACAGGGCGAACCACTATTTGAAGAAACAGAACCTGAGGAAAATATTAGTAATTAACAGGAAAAAAGATAAACAATGTGGAAATAATCATTTATAGAAATGGTGGAGAACCATTCTGTAGAGGAGTGGAGATATTGAACAAATTGGTAAAGGAGTTTCTTGATTACTTGTTAATTGAGCGTGGATTAGCCGATAACACGATAGTTTCATATGAAAAAGATCTGCAAAACTTTTTACAATTTTTAAACAAAGTAAGTGTAAAAGATTTAGAAAAGTTGGAAAAGGAACATATTTTAGCCTACCTGGTCCATTTGAAAAAAATGAAAAGGGCTGCCGCTACAATTGCCAGACGTACAGCAGCCCTGAAAACTTTTTTTAATTTTTTATATCAAGAAGGATACATAGTCAATAATCTTGGTGAAAACCTGGAAGGGCCTAAAAAAGAGAAAAAATTACCTGACTTTTTAAGTGTTAAAGAAATGGACAAGTTGTTGGCAATCCCCCAGTTAAATACTGTCCAAGGGGTTAGGGACAAAGCCATGTTAGAGTTGTTGTACGCTACAGGTATGCGAGTTTCTGAACTAATTAACCTGGATCTGCACAATCTTAACCTGGAAATGGCTTATGTTCGCTGCTGGGGAAAAGGTTCCAAAGAAAGAATCATTCCTATTGGTTCTCAGGCTGTTTCTTCCCTGAATACATATTTGCAGTGGGGAAGAAATAAACTACTTAAAAATCCACGGGAACAGGCTTTATTTTTAAATCAGCATGGGAAAAGGCTGACTAGACAAGGTTTTTGGAAGATACTGAAAAAGTACGTTAAATTAGCCGGAATTGAGAAAAAAATTACTCCTCATGTTTTCAGACACTCTTTTGCTACTCATTTACTGGAAAATGGAGCAGATTTAAGAGTTGTGCAAGAAATGTTGGGACATGCTGATATTTCCACTACGCAAATTTATACCCATTTAACAACTAAAAGGATATCTCAGGTTTATAATGATGCACATCCACGGGCATAAAGGAGGAAAATTTAGTTTGGGTAAAGTCATTCTTATTGTTTTAGACAGCGTGGGGGTAGGTGCCTTACCTGACGCCGCAGATTACGGTGATGAAGGAGCCAATACATTAAAAAATATTTCGCAGGTTTTATCAGGACTGCATTTACCTAACCTAGGCAGTATGGGTCTGGGTAATCTTACGGAGATTAAAGGGGTTAAACCGGAAAAGGACACCTTAGGGGCTTACGGTATAATGGCGGAAAAGTCTAAAGGAAAAGATACAACTACAGGACACTGGGAAATGATGGGGATTTTAACTACTGATCCTTTTCCTACCTTTCCTGAAGGTTTTCCTCAAGAACTTATTCAGGAGTTTGAAAAACGGATAGGCACTAAAACCCTGGGCAATGAAGTTGCTTCCGGTACAGAAATTATTGAGCGTTTAGGTCAGGAACACTTAAAAACCGGTTATCCTATTATCTATACTTCTGCCGACAGTGTTTTTCAGATAGCAGCCCATGAGGAAGTAGTTCCTTTGGAAAGATTATACGAAATGTGTAAGATAGCTCGTAATCTTCTTGTAGGACCTTATAAAGTCGGGAGAGTTATTGCCAGACCTTTTATCGGAAAGCCCGGTAATTTTACCAGAACAGCCAACAGACAGGATTATTCCTTAAAACCACCCCAAAAAACATTACTGGATGTTTTAAAGGAAAATAAAAAACAAGTAATTTCCGTAGGAAAAATTTATGATATATTTGCAGGTTGTGGAATCACTTCTTCTTATCCTACCCGGAGCAATCAGGATGGGATTGACAAGACTATCCAGGCCTTTCAGGAACTTCGGGATGGGCTTCTTTTTACAAATCTTGTTGATTTCGATTCAAAATATGGCCATCGCAATAATCCATCAGGTTATGCCCAGGCTTTAGAGGAGTTTGACGAAAGGTTGCCGGAAATATGGGCTTTACTCGATGAAGATACCATATTGATAATCACAGCGGATCACGGTTGTGACCCTACAACACCCAGTACCGATCATAGCAGGGAATATGTTCCCCTTTTGGTGATGGGTGATAAAGTTAAAAAGAGTTATGATTTAAAGGTGCGGGAGAGTTTTGGTGATGTAGGGGCAACTATTGCCGAGTTTTTAGGTGTAGATTTTTCCGGCTATGGCGAAAGTTTTTGGCAATTAATAGAAAGGTGAGGTTAAGAATGGAAAAAACCATTAACTTTATTCAGGATAAAATAAAGATAAATCCTCAAGTAGGGCTGATTCTGGGATCAGGACTTGGCGATTTAGCGGAAGAGGTTAGAGAGGCGGTTACCATACCTTATGCGGAAATCCCCGGTTTTCCTGTTTCCACCGTGCAAGGGCATAAAGGACAACTGGTTATCGGCAATTTACAAGGAGTGCCTGTTTTTACTCTGCAGGGTCGTTTTCACTATTATGAAGGATATTCAATGGATAAAATCACTTTCCCTGTCAGGGTCATGCAGGGTTTGGGGATATCAACCCTAATTGTCACCAATGCGGCAGGGGGAATTAACTTAAATTTCACCAGCGGTGCTTTGATGCTGATTAAAGACCATATTAACTTAATGGGTGACAACCCTTTAAGGGGTAAAAATTGGGAGGAGTTGGGGCCCAGATTTCCTGATATGACTAATGCCTACAGTCCAAGGCTTTTAAAATTAGCTCAAGAAGTAGCTGCAGATTTAAAAATTAAAGTGGAATCAGGAGTATATGTAGCTCTTCCCGGGCCAAGTTATGAGACACCTGCGGAAATAAGGTTTTTGAGGACTATAGGTGCTGATGCGGTAGGCATGTCTACCGTTCCGGAGGTAATTGTAGCTAATCACGGTGGCATGGAGGTATTAGGCATTTCCTGTATAACTAATATGGCTGCCGGTGTTACCGGGAAAAAGCTAAGTCATGAGGAAGTAGTGGAAACAGCCAACAGGGTTAAAGATAATTTTAAAACACTTTTATTAGGAATAATTAAAAAGTTGAGGTAAAAAAATGCGGGTCATTGATCTTATTACCAAAACTAGGGACGGCAAAAGGTTAAGTGCCGGAGAAATTGAATATTTAATTCAGGGTTATGTACATGGAAAGATTCCTGACTATCAGATGGCGGCTTGGACCATGGCTGTTTATTTAAAAGGGCTGAGTGAAGAAGAAACTATAGCCTTAACTAAAACCATGCTTCATTCCGGGGACACTATGGATTTAACCCGGATTCAAGGTGTTAAGCTGGATAAGCATAGTACTGGCGGAGTAGGAGCTACTACAACTCTTATTTTAGGTCCTATTGTAGCGGCTTGCGGTATTCCCGTAACGAAAATGTCGGGAAGAGGTTTGGGGCATACAGGAGGTACTATTGATAAATTAGAGTCAATTCCCGGCTTTAATGTGGAACTTACAAAAGAAGAGTTTATTGAACAAGTAAACAGGATAAAAATTGCTGTAGCCGGGCATACAGGAAATTTGGTACCTGCTGATAAGAAGTTGTATGCTTTGCGAGACGTAACGGCAACTGTAGAAAGCATTCCCTTGATTGCCAGCAGTGTCATGAGTAAAAAGTTAGCCTCCGGTGCCGACAGGATTCTTTTAGATGTGAAAGTAGGCAGCGGTGCTTTTCTTAAAGACCTTGACCAAGCTAAATATTTAGCTCAATTAATGGTTGCCATTGGCAATAGTTTTAACAAAAAAACCATCGCCGTAATATCTAATATGGATCAGCCTTTAGGGGAAGCTGTAGGCAATTCTTTAGAAGTTCTGGAAGCCATTGAGGTCTTAAAAGGAAAGGGACCGGAAGATTTAAAGGAGCTCTGTTTAGTGTTAGCCGGCTATATGTTTGTTTTAGGTGAGAAGGTACAAACTTTTCAGGAAGGGCAAATTTTAGCCGAAGAAATTATTTCTTCCGGGAAAGGATTGGCTAAATTTAAAGAATTAGTTGAGGCCCAAGGTGGAGATGTTGCAGTAATTGATAATTACGACTTACTTCCAAAGGGTTCGGAAAATTTACAGGTATGCTCACCGGAAGCAGGATACATAGCTAAAATTAACGCTGAATTAATCGGAAAAGCCTCTATGATTTTAGGGGCAGGAAGAGAAAAGAAAGAAGATAAAATCAATTTAGGGGTAGGCGTAAGAGTCTTAAGAAAAATTGGGGACAAAGTAGCTAAAAATGAGGTTCTGGCAGAAATAATTCATGATAATCCCCAAAAAGCGGAAGAAGCCCGCAGGCTAATTTTAGATTCCTATCAATTTAGTCCAATTCCGGTGTCTAAACCTAAACTTATTTTAGATGTCATCCTTTAGTAGCTTAATAGTGAGCGAGTGGGCGAGAGAGCGAGATTCTAGAATCACGGATAAACACGGATGAACACTGATAAATTGCCTTACGGTGAAAATAAATTAAACTTTTATGAATGGGCATCTGCTTTGGGGCCCTCCTTTAGGGTTGCATCATTTAAGAGGCAAGAGGCAAAAAGCAGGAGACGAAATGCATGAAATAAATCCTGTTTCTTGCCTCTTATTTCCTGCATTCTGAAATGTCACAAGTTTCCCCTGGGGAACTGTGACTTTTTTTTATTTTATCTGCAAATTATCCAGGTAAATCTTATACAGTGGGATAATCACACGGGTAATAAGGACATAGGAACCGGTTCCCAGTAATAAGAACAAGATTAAAATAGCAATAATTTTATCCAATCGATCACCCCCTACAAATATTATTTGAAATTTAAGTTAAGGCATACCTTATCTCCTTTTGGTAATAATAATTGTAAAGTTTATAAGGGGGTTAAGATATGAATAAAAAAATATTTGCTTCATTATTGCTTACTATTTTTCTTATATCCTTGATACCTTCTTTAGCTATTAGTGCTGAATTAGATTTAGAATCTAAATCCGCTGTTTTAATCGAAGCTACTACCGGTCAGGTTATATATGAAAAAAATGCTCATGAAAAAAGACCGCCGGCCAGTGTTACTAAACTGATGACTCTTCTAGTAGCTATTGAAGCTATTAAGGAAGGTCGTGGAAATTATGAAGATGTGGTGGTGGCCAGCGAAAATGCCTGGCGCATGGGAGGCTCCCAAATCTGGCTAGAGCCCGGTGAAGAAATGACGTTAAAAGAATTATTAATAGCTATTGCCGTCGGTTCAGCTAATGATGCTTGTGTAGCGGTAGCCGAACACTTGTATGGAACTCATGAAGCCTTTGTAGAAAAAATGAACGAAAAGGCAAAAGAGTTAGGATTGAAAAATACTAATTTTGTCAATGCTTATGGACTTCCGGCGGAAAATCACTACACCAGTGCTTATGATACAGCTATAATAGGTCGTGAAGCTTTAAAACATAAAGAGATTTTACAACTTACTTCTATTAAACATTATCGTTTGCGGGAAGATACCAGTAAATACACTCAATTAGACAATACTAATAAACTTTTATGGTGGTATAAAGGAGTAGATGGTTTTAAAACAGGGTGGACTGGAGAAGATTCAGGATTTTGTCTGGCTTCCACTGCTGAAAGAGATGGGTTACGTCTGATTGCAGTTGTCCTAGGAGCACCTCAAAGGAATGGAAACTTTAGAGACAGTATGATTTTATTTAATCATGGTTTTGCCACAATTATGTTTAAAGAATTTTTGAAAGAAGGGCAAGAGGTAGGTCAAGTTAAAGTTGGCAAAGGAGAAAAAGATTTTGTTACAGCCGTAACCGCCGAACGGATAGGAGTAGTTTTACCCAAGGGTAAAGATGAAGGAGTTACCAGTAAGGTAGAACTTTTACCTATGGTGACGGCTCCTGTTAAAGAAGGACAAGTGATAGGCAAAGTAACCGTTTATAAAGAAAATGAGCCCTTAAAGGAATTTGATCTTTTAGCCAAGGAGAGTGTAGAACGGGGCAGTATCTGGCGGCAGTTTAAAAAGCTGTTTACGGATCTTGTGGATTTTGATTAAAAGCAGTCAGCTTGCGCTGGCTGCTTTTTTTTCGACAATCTTTTTTCCAGAATTTAGCAGGAACTTTTAGTTATTTGTAGAATTAAATAGCCAGTAAAGAGAGGGGAAGGTGAAAATGTGGTTACTGTAAAAATAAAAAATGATAATTTGATTATTAAAGTGTTTGGAGAATTAGATTTAGTTGTGGCTAAAGAGTTTCGGGAAACTGTAGACAAGATATTAATGGACAAGCCAGTAAAAAATTTGATTTTAGATTTATCTCAAGTTAGTTTCATTGACAGTTCTGGGTTAGGTGCCTTGTTAGGTAGGTATAAACTTGTGCAACAAAAGGGAGGCAAAATGTCTATTTTTGGAGCCAATCCTCAGGTGTTTAGAATTTTAGATCTATCAGGTGTGAGAAAAATAATCCCTGTTTTCCAAACAGAAGATCTAGAATTAGAAAAAAGGAGGGCTAATCAGTGACTAAAATCGAGGATAATTGTATCAGGTTAGAGTTTAAAAGTTTGCCGGAGAACGTGGCCCTGGCTCGCGTAGTGATTGCAAGTCTGGTCTCCCAAGTTGATACAACTCTTAATGATTTAGAAGAAATTAAGGTTGCCGTATCCGAGGCCGTATCCAATGCCATTGTTCATGGTTATCAGAATAATACTACAGAAACGGTGATTGTAGAAGGGGAAATTAAGCAGGGAATCTTAAAGGTTTCCATTGAGGATACAGGAATTGGCATAGAAAATATAGAAGAAGCCATGACCCCTGCTTTTTCTACTTCTCCTGACCGGATGGGACTGGGTTTTGTTTTTATGAAATCTTTTATGGACGAAGTGGAAGTTTTCTCAGAGCCAGGGAAAGGGACAAAAGTCGTCCTTACCAAAAAATTAATAAATAGCGGGTCTTGTGCCCTGGCGGCTAATTAGTATCATGAATGTGCGGCTGTCAGAAATGAATTTACCCAGGTTTCCCTTGCTATCGGATCAGGAGATGCAAACTCTTTTAAAAAAAGCTCAAGCCGGTGATGCTGAAGCCCGTGAAAGGCTTATTAATTGTAATCTGCGCCTGGTTTTTAATTTGGTACAGCGTTTTTCTAACCGGGGCTACGAGATTGAAGACTTATTTCAAATAGGTACTATTGGCTTAATTAAGGCTATTGATAAATTTGATCCCAGTTATAATGTTAAGTTTTCTACCTATGCAGTTCCTATGATTGTAGGGGAAATCCGGCGCTTTCTCCGTGATGACAACCCGGTTAAAGTAAGCAGGTCTTTAAAGGAAACTGCCTATAAAGTGAATAAATACCGGGAAATACTTCAAAAGGAGTTAGGACGTGAACCAAAGATTAGTGAAATAGCGGAGGTTTTAGACTTAGACGTAGAAGATATAGTTACTGCTTTAGAATCTGTGCAGACACCTACCTCTATTCATGAGACATTATATCAAGATGATGGTGATCCTATTTATGTCTTAGACCAATTAACAAAAGATACAGAGGAAGAACCGCCTTGGTTTGATAAACTGGCTTTAAAAGAGGTTTTAGCCAAACTTCCCCTTAAAGAAAGGGAGGTTTTAATATTAAGGTTTTTCCAGGATAAAACTCAATCAGAAGTAGCAGAAGTTGTAGGGTTATCTCAAGTCCAGGTTTCCAGGATTGAAAGACAGGCTCTGAAAAGGATAAAAAAGCTTTTGGAAGACAAATGAAATGTAAAGGACAAAGTCACCTGAGAAGGTGGCTTTCTTTTTTCGCATATTTCTTAGTTTAGCTGAAAATAATACCTAAAGAGGTGATTGTGTTGACAGAACAGGAATTACTTATGAAAATTAACAGTCGGGAAAAAATGCTGGTAAATTTAAAAGATAAATCAGATACGGAGATCCAGGGATTAACAAAAGAACTGCAAAAAGATTATCAACAGGCGATTTTTCTGGAAGCTAAGGCGGAAACACATGAAGAAAGAAGGAAGTATAGGCAGATTAGAAACCGGATCATTGATCAGCAAAATTTAATTTCTAAATATCAGCAGCTTCGTTATCGAAGTCTGATTAAAAGATCTGCCCCCAAGCCTCCTGTTTTAAAAAATACTATTGCGGCATTTTTAGTAGGGGGAACAATTACTTCTCTTGGTCAAATATTACTTAATTTCTACATCTGGCAAGGATTAACTTTTAAAGAAGCAAGTACGGCAACTTCAATAACTGTGGTTTTTTTAGGTGCTCTCCTTACAGGACTGGGCGTTTATGATGAAATAGGCAAGGTAGGTGGAGCAGGTTCTATGGTTCCTATTTCAGGCTTTGCCAATTCTATTGTTTCCCCTGCGTTAGAGTTTAAACGGGAAGGTTATGTTTATGGTGTAGGAGCAAAGATATTTACAATTGCCGGACCGGTTATTCTTTACGGTACATTAACCTCTGTAATTATAGGTTTAATTACTTATATCACCATGTAAGGGTGATTTTGCATGCAGACAAAAAGATTGGGAAAACAGACATTAAATTTTCATATCCCTGTAGCCATTTCTTCTTTCGCCAGTATTGTAGGACCAATGGAGGGAAAAGGTCCTTTAGGTAAAGGTTTTGATTATGTTTTGGAAAATGACTTAGATGGAGAAAAATCTTGGGAAAAAGCAGAACAAAAAATGATGCAGCATAGTTTAGAGATTGCTTTAGCTAAAAGAAATTATCATTTAGAAGACTTGGATTTCTTTTTAGCAGGTGATCTCCTGAACCAGATTATCTGTGCTAACTTTACCGCCAGGGCTCTAGGGATTCCTTTTTTAGGTCTTTATGGAGCCTGTTCCACTTTAGTGGAGGGCCTAATTATCGGTTCTATGATTATCGATGGTGGTTTTGCACAACGAGTTGGAGTAGCTGCTTCCAGTCATCACGAGACTGCGGAGCGCCAATTGCGGTATCCAACGGAACAGGGTATTCAGAGAACCATGACCGCTCAGTGGACAGTAACAGGAAGCGGTGCCTTTATATTAGAAGAACCTTCATCTTTCTCTGAAATAGTTATTACCCAAGGAATAGTTGGTAGAGTTATCGACATGGGTGTGGCTAACGCAATGGATATGGGCTCAGCCATGGCTCCGGCAGCCGCTGATACTATCGTCCGGTATTTTCAAGATACAGGCAGGAAACCGGAGGATATTGACTTGATCGTAACAGGAGATTTGGGTAATATAGGACGCATTTTATGTGAGGAATTAGTATTACAAAAGGGATTTGATATTTCAGCTAAATTTACCGATTGTGGAGTATTGATTTATGACCCCAGTCAGGATGTTCATGCAGGAGGAAGCGGATGTGGTTGTTCCGCCAGTGTTTTGGCTGCTTACTTTTTGCCACAACTTTTAGAGGGGAAATTAAATAATATCCTCTTTGTGGCTACCGGTGCTTTACTCAGTCCCACCAGTACTCAGCAGGGGGAAACTATTCCCTGTATAGCCCACGGTGTTTTAATTCAGAGGATAAATAAGGAGGGATAAGGATGTTTGACAATCTACCTATGGCTTTTTTAATCGGTGGCCTAATCTGTGTGATCGGTCAATTAATCATGGATTTAACTCCTTTTGTCATTACTCCGGCTCATGTTTTGGTTGGTTATGTTACTACCGGTGCTTTTATCAGTGCCCTTGGTTTATATGAACCTTTAGTAAAATTGGCAGGGGCAGGAGCTACCATTCCTTTATCAGGATTTGGACATGCCTTGGCTCAAGGCGCCATTGAAGGTGTTAAAACAAAAGGCCTTTTGGGAGCTATTGGCGGTGGCTTGGAGGCTACTTCTGTGGGCATAGTTGCGGCTATTATGTTTGGTTTTGCTATTTCGACTATATTTAATCCCAAGGGATAATAATGAGGCGCAAAGTAATTGTTGTTACCGATGGGGATAGCATTGCCCGGAAAACTATTGAAATCGCCGCCAAAAATGTTGGGGCTCGGACCATTTCTGCATCAGCGGGGAATCCAACACCCTTGACGGGAGAACAGATTGTCAAACTTATTTTACAGGCAGAGCATGATCCGGTTGTAGTCATGTTTGATGATAGGGGTCACCCTAAAAAAGGGAAAGGAGAAAAAGCTCTAGAGGTTGTAGCTAAACATCCTCAAATTGAAGTTATTGGAGCTTTGGCGGTTGCCTCTAATACCGAAGTGTCAGGTATTAAATGCGATTTTGCAATTACAAAAGAAGGAGAAATAATTTCCGGGGCAGTGGATAAAAACGGTACACCTCTGGTTAATACTAAAAATATTTCTGGGGATACTGTAGATGTTTTGGAAGAGTTGGAGATTCCCGTTATTGTGGGAATTGGTGATATTGGAAAAATGAAAGGAAAGGATGCTTATTACCTGGGGGCTAAAATAACTACCCGGGCTTTACAATTTATCTTATCCTATGGAGGAAGGTAAATGGGTGAATTAGATAAAAAACAGGATATTGAAGTTAATAAGAAACTAGAAGAAAATATTAAGATTTTGGATCGGGAATTAGGTGTAGATAAAAGTTTTGATGTAATGCGACGGGATTTAAGTATTGGCGGGAAAAAAGCGGCTTTGTATTTTATAGACGGTTTTGCTAAAGATGATATTATGTTGTGGATTATGAAGACTCTTTCTCGTATTGAAAGAGAAGAGTTAGGGGTTAATCTTTTAGAAAAGCTACAGGATAAGTATATAAACTATCTTGAAACAGATCCCACCGATCAATTGGATCAGATAATAACTGCAGTTTTATCCGGTAGTATTGCTCTCTTAATCGATGGTTTAAATCAAGGGATTATTATTGATGCCCGGGAATATCCTGCCCGGGGTCCGGAAGAACCGGATATTGAAAGGGTAAGCAGAGGTTCACGGGATGGTTTTGTAGAGACTCTTGTGTTTAATACCGCTTTAATCAGGCGGCGGATAAGGGATCCCCGTCTAAGAATGGAATTGGTTCAGGTGGGACGGCGTTCGCGCAGTGATGTGATCATCAGTTACCTGGAAGATATAGCTAATCCTGATTTAATTGAAAGCATTAAAGATAAACTCCAGTCTATCAATATTGACGGATTACCCATGGCTGAGAAATCCATTGAAGAATTAATAGTTCCCGGGTCTTATTGGAACCCCTTCCCTAAGGTTAGGTATACGGAAAGACCTGATGTGGCAGCAGTTCATCTATTAGAAGGACATATCTTATTAATCGTAGATACTTCACCCAGTGTAATCATTTTACCTACAACTTATTTTCATCATGTACAACATGCTGAAGAATACCGACAAAGCCCCAGTATCGGTGTATATCTAAGGTGGGTTAGATTTTTCGGTATTATTTCTGCCCTTTTCATTTTACCTTTATGGTATCTTTTTTCCGTTCAACCGGAATTATTACCTTCAGGTCTAAAATTTATTGGGCCTAAAGAAACAGGACATGTTCCCTTATTATTTCAGATTTTTTTAGTGGAGGTAGGTATTGATTTAATCAGAATGGCTGCTATCCATACCCCTTCTCCTTTAGCTACGGCTTTGGGTTTAATAGCCGCTTTTATGATCGGGGAAATAGCCATTAATATCGGACTGTTTGCCCCAGAGGTTATACTTTATGGAGCTTTAGCGGCAGTAGGTACCTTTGCTACTCCCAGTTATGAGTTAGGTTTGGCCAACCGCTATATAAGGTTTTTCCTTTTAATTAGTACAGCGGTATTGGGTTTATGGGGATTTATAGGTGGTGTTATTTTAGTATTTCTTTTCCTGGCTTTTACCAAATCCTTTGGTGTTCCTTATCTCTGGCCTTTAATTCCTTTCGATTGGCGGGGAATAAAGTCGGTTATAGTCAGGTCTCCAGTACCTATCCAAAATATAAGGCCTTCTATGTTAAAACCTATTGATAAGACAAGACAAAAGGGGGGCGCTATTCCGGCACCTGCCGGCAAACCAAATCCTAAGTTCAAATGGCAGAGGAAAAAAAGCTGAAAAACCTGCGCACGCAGGTTTTTCTTTCTTAAGGGTATAAAAAACCAAAATTATGTAAAAAATGTTAAATGTGTTATTTATTTAGCTTACTAAGGAGGAAAATCATGATTCGTGTTGGGATACCCCGTTCTTTAGCCTATTTTAAATATTTCCCTCTGTGGCAGACTTTTTTTGAAAGTTTAGGAGCTAAAGTAGTTTTTTCTCTTCCTACTAATCCTCTTATTGTAGAACAGGGGATAAAATCTGTGGTAGATGAAGCTTGTTTACCAGTAAAAGTTTATTTCGGACATGTACAATATTTAAAAGATAAAGTTGACTATATTTTCGTTCCCCGTTTAGTTAGTGTAGAAAGAAAGGAATTTACCTGCCCTAAATTTTTAGGGATTCCTGATATGTTAAAGGCCAGTATACCTGATTTGCCTAATTTAATCGCTCCTACTATAGATTTAACTAAGCAGGATAAATATTTATGGAAAAAAGTTTGGGAAGTAGGAAGGTTGTTTTCTTCTAACCCTTTGAAGGTATCTCTAGCCTGGCAAAAAGGTCTTAGTGAATTAAGTACATATAAACAAACCTGGTTGGAAGAAGAGATTCCAGCTCAGTTAAATATTTACTATAAACCTACTTACTCCCAATCGCTAAAGGTAGTCTTATTAGGACATGAGTATATTATTTATGACCAATATTTAAGTATGTACCTAATAGAAAAAATGGCCAAATTAAATATTAAGGTTGTTACTACAGAAATGCTTTCTCCCTGGATTATCAATAAAGAGGCAAAATCCTATCCGAAAAGGATATTTTGGGAATTTTCCAAGAATACCCTAGGTTCGGTTTTTTATTATAGTAAACAGGAAGAGATAGCAGGTTTTATTCTCATGAGTTCTTTTGGTTGTGGTCCTGATTCCATGACCGCAAGCATCATTCAACACTATCTTAAGGGCGTAAAGGATAAACCTTTATTAAATTTAACCATTGATGAACATACAGGTGAGGCAGGAATTAATACTCGTCTGGAAGCTTTTTATGATTTGCTTATGCGAAGGGTGGGATAAGGGTGAAATTAACCTTTCCTCATATGGGAAACATGTATATACCAGTTAAAGGTTTGTTGGAGTATCTAGATTTAGAAGTAGTAGTACCACCTTTTTCTACGAAGAAAACCCTGGAGTTAGGTGTGAAATACAGTCCAGAGTTTGCTTGTCTACCTTTAAAAATAAATCTGGGTAACTTTATTGAAGCACGTGAATTAGGTGCAGATACCATTATTATGGCAGGAGGGGTAGGCCCCTGTCGTTTTGGTTTATATGCTCAAGTTGAAAAAGAAATTTTACAAGATTTAGGTTATGATTTTGAAACCTTAGTTTTAGAACCACCTGATAAACATTTCGGACAATTTATTGCCAGGGTTAAAAGAATTATCGGTTCCAATTCCTGGTGGAAGGTCATGGAAGCTATTAAATTTGCCTATCGTAAATCCTATGCGGTAGACATGGTGGAGCGTAAAGTACAAAAATTAAGGCCTTTAGAAAAGAAACCTGGTACGGTAGATATGATTTATAAGCATGCTTTAAATTCTATTGATAATGCTCAGAGCTTTTCTACCCTGGAAGAAGCTACAAGTTTAAGTTTATTAAAACTGGACCAGGTTCCAATAGAATCAGATAGGGAAGTTATAAAAATTGGTCTGATAGGTGAGATTTATACCCTTTTGGAGCCTTTTGTAAACTTAGATATTGAAAAAGAGTTAGGCAAACTAGGTGTAGAAGTAACCCGTTCTCTGTATTTAAGTGAGTGGATTAGCAGTCATCTTTTAAAAAATTTAATTACTGATGAAAATATAAAACCTTTTCGTGATTTGGCCAAACCTTATCTAAATTATTTTGTAGGAGGCCACGGTTGGGAAACAGTAGGTTACGCTGTGGGATTTTCTCAGGAAGGATATCATGGCTTAATTCAGCTTGCTCCTTTAACCTGTATGCCGGAAATAGTGGCCCATAATATTTTAGGTAAAGTTAAAGAGGATTGTCAGATACCTATTTTAACAATTTATCTTGATGAACATTCTGGTAAAGCGGGTTTGATTACGCGGATTGAGGCATTTGTAGACTTAATCAGGAGACAGTTGGAGACTCAAAGGAGGTTAGCTCGGTGAGTTTGTATCTTGGTATTGATGTGGGTTCAGTAAGTACTAATTTACTGGTGATTGATGAAGAACATAATGTCATTGAAAGTATTTATTTAAGGACCCAAGGCCGTCCTTTAGAAAGTATAAAAAAAGGATTAATGATGCTTTATCCTAGACTGCCCAAGAAGGAAAAGATTGCTGGAGTAGGAACCACGGGAAGCGGTCGTCAGCTAGCAGCTTTTTTAGTAGGAGCAGATGTAGTAAAAAATGAAATAACCGCCCATGCGGTAGCTGCAGCTCAACAAGTTCCTGATGTACGCTCAGTTTTGGAGATAGGCGGGCAGGATTCCAAGATCATTATTTTAGAAAATGGTGTGGTTACCGATTTTGCCATGAATACAGTCTGTGCAGCAGGGACCGGCTCTTTTTTAGACCAACAGGCTGCGCGAATGGGATTATCTATTCAAGAATTTGCTCAATTGGCTTTACAAGCTAAAAATCCTGTCCGGATTGCAGGAAGGTGTTCAGTGTTCGCGGAAAGTGATATGATTCATAAACAACAATTAGGGCACAGTTTGCCGGATATTATTGCCGGATTGTGTCAGGCTTTAGTAAGAAATTATTTAAATAATGTAGGTAAAGGGAAAAATATTAAGCCACCGGTATTATTCCAGGGCGGAGTTGCAGCCAATCCTGGGATCAAGGTAGCTTTCGAAAAAGCTTTAAACACGGAAGTAATAGTCCCCCGTTATTTTAATGTAATGGGAGCTTTAGGTGCGGCTATTTTAGCCAAAGAAGCCATAGTAAAACAGGAGAGAACTAATTTTAAAGGTTTTAATCTTATTGAATCTCAGTTTACTACCTCTTCCTTTGATTGTCATGGGTGTCCTAATATTTGTGAAGTTATTGAATTATATATTGACGGTAATTTAACAGCCCGCTGGGGTGATAAATGTAACAAATGGACAGATGCTCTTCAGACAAAGGTAGCAAACTAAAAACAGCGAACAGTGGGAAGTACATATTGACAGGGAAGTTTACAGCATGTTATAATGACGAAAATTAAATAAGATACCTCATCTCACCGAGATGAGGTAGAGGCGCGAAAATCAAGAGTATGGCCAAGGAAAAGGGGAAATTTAATGAATTGGTCAGAAAGGGGTTTTCGCCGAAGTCTAATAATTTTCCCGATTATTAGGCTGGGTCTGTACTGAATAAGTACAGGACTGTCACCTATGGTTTTCCCACGACCTTAGGTGGAGCACTATCTCATTGAAGGGGGATTGGGGGTGTGATCTGACTAAAACCAAGGTCATATTGCCCTTGGTTTTTTTATATTTAACAAATTAAAGATATCCTTATTATACTATAGTGAAGAAATAGTTATAGGTATGTTTTTCTAGATTGTAAATAGGGAGGATTGATTAGGTTAATGCGCTTACATGGTACTATGTGTATAAATTCGAAAGGCCACTTAGAGATAGGTGGTTGTAGTACGGTGGATTTAGCCCGCAAATTTGGTACTCCTTTGTATATTATGGATGAAGAACATATTAGAGAAATTTGCCGGGATTATTATAATTCTTTTACCAGGAAATATAAAAATGCTCTTGTAATTTATGCTAGTAAAGCCTTCTTAACACTTGCTATGTGCAAAATAATCGAAGAAGAAGGTTTAGGTTTAGATGTGGTTTCTGGCGGCGAAATATATACAGCATTAAAAGCTGATTTTCCTATGGAAAAGATTTACTTTCATGGGAATAATAAAAGTATTGAGGAATTGGAGCTGGCTCTAAGTAATAAGATAGGCAGAATAGTCGTCGACAGTTTTTATGAATTAGACCTTTTGGATGAAATAGCTAAAGAAAAAAATATAAAGCAGAAAATTTTAATTCGCGTTTCTCCGGGCATTGATGCTCATACCCATGAGTATATAAAAACCGGTCAAATTGATTCTAAATTTGGCTTTCCTTTGGAGACAGGGCAAGCTAAAGAAGCCATTCACAAGGCCTTAACCAAAAAAAATCTGGAGTTAGTAGGCATTCATTGCCATATAGGTTCTCAGATTTTTGAATTGAAATCATTTGAGCATACCATTGATGTAATGATGAATTTTGCCCGGGAAATTTATAATCTTTACAGTTTTGTTATAAAAGAGCTTAACTTGGGAGGCGGTTTTGGAATTTACTATACAAAAGAGGATACACCTGTTTCGATTGAAGCTTATGCTGATACGATTATGAATAGTGTAGCCCAGAAAGCCAGTGAATTAGGCTTACCTAAACCTAAGGTAATAGTTGAACCCGGTCGTTCTATTGTCGGTACGGCAGGTACAACTCTTTATACCATCGGTGCTATAAAGGATATTCCCAATGTGCGCAAATATGTTTCCGTAGACGGTGGTATGGTAGATAATATCAGGCCTGCATTATACCAGGCTAAATATGAGGCCATGTTAGCCAACCGGGCTTTAGATAAAAAAGAAGAGGTTGTTTCTATTGCTGGAAAATGTTGTGAATCCGGGGATATGTTAATCTGGGACATTGAGTTGCCGGTTGTAAAAAGCGGGGATCTTTTAGCTGTAAGCTCTACAGGTGCTTATTGTTATAGCATGTCCAGTAATTATAATAAAATTGGTCGCCCGGCGGTGGTTTTTGTTAAAGACGGTCAGGCAGATTTAGTTGTAAAAAGGGAAAGTTACGAGGATTTACTTCGCAACGATATAATACCGGAAAGGTTGAAAGATTTAAAAAAGTTGAATAAAGTTGCTTTATAAAAGGATGGAAAACCATCCTTTTTTTATGCATAGGGATATGTTATAGTAGAAAATAAAATACAGTTATTACCTGTACAATCTACAAGGAAAGTGAGGTACTTTTGTGTTAACAAATTTTACTATAGAAAGATTATTAATATTAATTCCCGTAGTCCTAATCGCTATTACTTTTCATGAAACAGCCCATGGTTGGGTTGCTTATAAGTTAGGTGATCCTACCCCAAAAGTTACAGGACGTTTATCATTAAACCCTATCAGCCATTTAGACCCCTTAGGTGCTTTGCTTTTACTGGTAACCGGTTTTGGCTGGGCGAAACCGGTAGAAGTAAACCCCTTTTATTTTAAAGGGGACCGGCGTCAGGGTATGATGTTGGTAGCTTTAGCAGGCCCGTTAGCCAATGTCTTAGTTGCTTTTGTGGCTGCTCTTATCTTTAATTACTGGGGTTTCCGGAGTGGGTTAGGCCGACAGTTTCTTTATAATTTAATTATTATTAATATCTATTTAGCTGCCTTCAACCTTTTACCTGTTCCACCTCTAGATGGTTCTAAAATACTAGCCTGGCTGTTACCCCGTTCAAAAGCAAATTTTCTCTATACTTTAGAAGGATATGGGCCTTTAATTTTAATGTTATTGATTATTACAGGGCTTACAGGTTATTTTGTATTACCTGTAGCCAACATTCTCTTAAGTACGGTAATTAAATTAGCTTCTCTGGTATCCCTATAAAGTTATTTTATTAAGCCGAACCTTTTCACCTGGGCTTTTACTGAAACCTCTATGGGGATGTGAGGAAATTGTTTCTGCCAATCGATATTCTCATATATCTTTGGTCTTTTTTCCTTTAAAACCTTGCCAAACCCTAAATAGTCAATTCCGAATTCTTTTTGTGATTTATGTATGGCGTTTTTTACCTGTTCGGCAATTACCTGGGAAAAAAGTATTTCCATTTTTTCAATGTTTTCTGACTGACTAAGATCAAGGTGTTTTCCTTCTTCTTCAACAATGCTGCCGATTAATTTCAGGTTTACAGTGAATTTAGGCAAACCATTAGGCATTTCGGTAATTTCCATATTCAACCTGCTTATTTTAGAATGATAAGTATATGTTCCCTCAGGGGTAGAACCAACTACTATGGCTTGAGTATCTTCTACCAGCCAGTTAGCCGCCTGGGCTTCTTCGGCGCTTAGAAAACCCTTTAGTTTCCAGTCTCCAAAAACAGCTCCTCCATTTCGAATAAGAAACTCTCCCGGTAGAACTATTCGAGAGCCTAAAGCTGTTCCTTCTGTTTTTCTCAAGTCAGAGAGGAAATAATAAAAAGCACTGGTTCTCGGTAAAGAAAATTTTTTTTCTAATTGGGACATATCAATAAGTTTATCTGTAATATTTTTACCCAGCTTTGGTTGGGATTTTAAGGTTTCATAAGCCGTTTTTCCTTGTATAAAATTCAATCTTAGCTTTAAGGCAATTTCCGAATTCTTTAGAAAAAAATTGGCCAGGTCTTGGAAATTTTTTGTTCTGGCTAAATCCTCCCCAACTAACAGGAGCTGTAGATGGGTAAAAGTTATTGTTTTGGATAACCGGGCTTGCATTAATTCTACAGCTTGGTTGATGCTTTGGGCCTCTACCTTTTCCGTTATGGTATTTGTTTCATTTTTCCGCAGAATTTTTATAGGGTCCCAAAACTGAAAAGTTACTTGGTACTTTTGGGTTGGGTCTTCAGGCAAATCCAGACCTATAGCAGCCACAAAAGCCCGGTTATTAATGTCTCGGATATCCCAACAACTAGTTAGAAAAAAGGGTAAGATAATAAATAATAATAAACCTGGAATTATCTTTTTCATTTTAATTCCCCCTGACCGCGGATCTTGGCCGAAATCAAAGTAAGTAGAGGTATAACCAAAATAAACAATAGGGTAAGGTGGATTAAAATCTCACGTAATTTCATGGTCCAAGTTAGATCAGGAATAAAATATATGATAATAAGGCTCAAAACAGCTACTATTGAAATAACCGTTTTTCTTCGTTCTATCTTAAAGAAATCTATTAGAGCAAAGGAAATCAGATAGATATAAACAGCCAGGCTGCTAAAAATACCCAGGATAACGGGTAAAGTCAATAATAAACCAAACCTTTCTACAGGAAAACCGGGTAGCTCAATTAAGGACAGCATAGTAATACTAGGGAGTACTGTTTCTCTAATATTTTCTACCCCCATAATTCCTATACTACCTGAGCCAATTCCTAGCAAAAGAGACATTAGGAATAAAATAGAAAGTATTGCCGGCAGATAAGCCTTATTAATATTGGTAACAAAGGGTGCAACAAATAAGATAATTTCCAAACCTTGAAAGGCACCTAAAAAGACAAGGGCCCCTTTAAATACCGGCAGTATACCATTACTTAAAAAGGGAAGATAGTTGGTTAAATCAATAGATCTTATCATTAAGACAACCACTAATATTAACGGTAAAACTATAAAAGGAAGTAATAATTGATATAATCGGATAACATTGGTAATACCATAGGCAACTAAATAAATAACAGCGATTAAAATTAGGATAAGGGGTATCATGGAAGGTGTTGTAGGTAAAAATATACCCTGGTTCATATTGGCTGTATCCTGTAAAAGGATAGAGACAAAGAGAAACCAGAAAACCAGATAACCTATATTAATTAATGTACCTATTGGCTTTCCCCAAACCTTTGAACAGTATGTAAAGAAATTATCCCGGGGAAATAATGAGGCCAGCTTTATTAATATTACGAGAGTTATAATTACTAAAGCTGCTCCTATCAACATAGAAAGCCAGGCAGTTTCTCCGGCAATATTAACTACATGCCGGGGAAAGGTGGCGAAATCCACTTCGATTATTGCCACTATCAGAATAATACCCAGCACTCGGGGATCAAGCCTGTCAATCCTATCTTTGTTTTCTCCTTCCTGATTTTTAATTTTTGATTCCGTATAATTTTGGGGTTTGTATGTTTCATCTATGGGTATTTGCCCAGTGTTTCCCCGGAGAATAGTGTGTCTCCAACCACTTGCTTCAATAGGAGCTAAAGGGGCCAGGTAAGGAATACCAAAGGATTTTAAAGTAACTAAGTGAACGCAAATGAAAAAAAATGCTACGGCAAATCCAAATAGGCCTAAAAATGTAGATAAGATCATAGTAAAAAATTGTATAATCCGGACACTTGAACGCAAGTCAATATTAGGTATGGCATAGGAGGAAATAATAGTTAATGTAACAATAATAACTATCGGTGCACAGATGATATTTGCGTACAGCCCCGCTCCCACTAAGGTTATTCCTCCAAAAAGGGCAATA
>Ga0134092_1001437_pt1 | contig 20869 bp, 19 predicted proteins | sample 3_6taG_FD_94454 | JGI IMG/M metagenome (GOLD analysis project Ga0134092, IMG submission 94454) | Switchgrass degrading microbial communities from high solid loading bioreactors in New Hampshire, USA - 3_6_20_6_A3 metaG | ecosystem: Engineered > Bioreactor > Semi-continuous > Anaerobic >... | reverse complement strand
CAGGCTGTGGTGTTCCGGGCGTCATGGCATCCCGCACCATAGAGCAGGAGCGTGACCGCAGGATGACCATAATGACCACATGTTTCATCCCATGCGGTGCAAAGATGCCGATCGTCGGACTGATTGCATCAGCGTTGTTCGGCGGAAGTGCATGGGTTGCAACTGCGGCCTATTTTATAGGTGTAGCTGCAGTTGTTGTTTCAGGCATCATATTGAAGAAAACAAAGCCCTTCCTGGGCGACCCCGCTCCGTTTGTTATGGAACTGCCTGCTTACCATGCACCGTCGGGACGCAATGTCCTGCGTGCAACCTGGGAGCGCGGATGGAGCTTTATCAAGCGTGCCGGTACGGTCATCCTGGCAGCCAGCATAATCGTCTGGGTTCTCAACAGTTTGACCTTTGAAGGAGGATTCCATTATATCGGCGATGGTGGCGAAGCGTCAATACTCAGCTATATAGGCAAAGCCATAGCGGTTATTTTCGCTCCTCTGGGATTTGGTACCTGGCAGTCTGCCATAGCCACTATTCTCGGGCTGGCAGCTAAGGAGGAAGTCGTAGGTGTGTTCGGCGCTCTGTCTTCAATGGCGGATGCCGATCTGGCCCTTGAGTTGGTTGAGGCCGGCGATGCTGCAGGTCTTGCCATAATCGGTCAGGAGTTTTTCGGAGGCGACAAGCTTGCGGCCTTCTCTTTCATGATATTCAACCTGCTGTGTGCACCGTGCTTTGCCGCCATGGGTGCCATCAAGCGTGAGATGAACAGCCCCAAATGGACTGTTGGTGCCATTGGATACATGTGTGCATTTGCATATGCAGTTTCCCTCGTTATATATCAACTTGGCAGGCTCATCAGCGGTAACGGATTCAACGCAGGAACTGCTGCAGCAGTGGTCGTACTTGCCATTCTCATTTATCTGCTGCTACGCAAAAAGAGTGAAGCAAAGGAAAGTGTTAATAAGGGCAGTGTCGTTAAGGAGGGAATGATATGAATTTTCCTACATCGATAGTTTTAGCTCTCGTAGCATTGGTTTTTTTCGCTGTTATATTCCGGGGTATAAAAAACAAAAAGAAAGGCTCCTGCTCATGCAGCGGGGGCTGTGGAGGCTGCAGCCTGAACAGTTCATGCCATCAGTAAAATAGCTGATACAGACCCTTCCTCAAGAGATCCGATGTTTGACCGACATCGGATTTTTTCCCGCACGGGTCATAGTCATTTGGCTTTTTACCTGTGCATATTTCAGGGTATGTATCACTGCCGGCGGGAGGAAACCGAAACACCAAAATGTAAAGTATGTGTTGTTTACGATAATTTTTTCAGGGTATAATTAATTTAACATAATAACATCGCATTTATTACAAACCACATAATTACATTTGGTTGGGGAGGAATGCTGGAATGTATTTTAAGTGGAAGGATGAATACTGTACCGGTATCGACGTAATAGACAGACAGCACAAGCACCTTTTCGAAATAGGATCCAGAATTTTTGAATTGGCTGATATTGACGACGGGTTTGATCATTACGACGAGATAATGGACGTGCTGGCTGAACTGAAGGATTATACCGAATATCATTTCGGCTATGAGGAGAATCTCATGATGAAATATGGATATGAGAATTATGAGCAGCACAAGTTCCAGCATTTCTTTGTGATCAAAAAGATCAGCAAGTTTGAATCAGAGGACGTTGATGAAAAGCAAAGGGAAACAGCAATCGGCCTTGCTGAGTTCATATCTGACTGGATCACGAACCATATACTGAAAGAGGATATGAAATACAGAGAATCCTTCATAAATAAGGGACTCGATCTGGCTAAGCTCGGTAATTAGAGAAACAGACTGCGGGGAAGCTTTTTCATCTGCAGTAATTGGAGTGCCCTGGAAGACTGTGGTACAGCATGGAAAATTTTATTCATTTTTGTTGAATCGTGATTGTCTTTTTATTATAATATCATTTGACATGTAATCTGCCTGTTAACGGCGGCTTTCATATAATATTACTTTCAAAATGACAGAGTAGGTTATTGCGCGTTAAGTGCCAGTCGGACGGGAAGTTGCCGCTGGACGAAAAGTCCTTATGGATTTGCGGTGCAATAGCCGCATTCCGCTGTCACAAAAGGGCATTTCCTTCCTTCTGTGACGCAGTGTCGTTGAGAAGGGGCTCCGGCTGCTGATCAGTCTTTGTCAGCTATTGGGGCTTATGAAGGAAAGGAGGTGCTTCGGATGAAAAAGACAGTCGTAATCGTATTCATGAGTATGCTGATATCGATGAATGTTTTGCTTACTCATGTCGTTCCCGTCATAAAAACCGATATTGCCAGGATAAGCTTTGGGTTTATACCGCTGTCGCTGGCTTCAATGCTGTTCGGACCGATAATCGGCGGATTCACAGGTGCTTTGAGTGATATACTGGGCATGATAATAGCCCCTCAGGGACCGTATTTTCCCGGTTTTACGCTGAATGCATTCCTGACAGGTGCTGTATACGGTATATTTTTATACAGAAAGCCTAAAACTTTGCCCAGGGTCATACTGGCAGTATTGTGCGTGTCCGTATTTATCAATATAGGACTTAATACTTACTGGCTGACTATTCTGACAGGAAAAGGCTATTTGGCAATGCTCCCGGCCCGTATCATCCAGAATGCGGTTACAGCGGTAATTCAGACAGTAATGATACCTGTAGTATGGAAGCTGGTCGGCAGTAATGCTGAGAATATGCTTCTGAAACATCCCGCATAAAAAGCAAAAAGGTCCTTACGGACCTTTTTTTCTGGCTGTATGCCGTTATATCAGCAATTGCTGACAAATTTTGCTTTTGCATTTATCATTTCATAATATCAAAGCTGTAGCCTTCACCATTATTATCATCAACATTATTTGATGAGTCTATAAAGCTGACTTTCAGATAATCTTCCTTAAGTGCAGGTATAGTAGTTTCAAATCCTGTATCTTTTTTTACCATCGGCACCAGCTGCTCACTGTCCCAGTTGCTGCCATACCCAAGATGTACGGATATTTCGGGAGCACCGTTTTTAGACAAAACACCGTCGTAAAGTATAGTGATTTTGTCTCCTACAACGGGAGTTGCGGGACTTATTGCGACACCCTTATCAAGATAATCCAGATTTTTAGAGCCGTTTTTCTGCATTTTATCACCTCAAGCGAAATTATCGAAGCTTCCTTAAACACCACTGACTATAAAGGCACGGAGATTTTCTGCCCTCAAATAGCATATACATCTTTAGAAGAATAAATTCAATGCTTCAAAACAATATACCTCTGCAGAACAGAATTATTTGCAGATAAATGCTCAAACTAATACAGTGATCCATTCAGGAGCCTCAAAGTCCATCAATATGGATCATCAGCAAGGAAGCATAAAAAGCATACGAGAGGGTTCAGAGATATGAAAGCAGTTATTATGGCAGGCGGAGAAGGCACAAGACTCAGGCCCCTTACCTGCAACAGGCCAAAACCTCTGGTTCCGGCCGCCGGTATACCTGTTATGGAGCATATCGTTTTTCTTCTCAAAAACCACGGTGTTACTGATATCGCTGCCACACTTCAGTATTTGCCTGATCATATAAGTGACTATTTCGGGGACGGAAGTTCCTATGATGTCAGGCTCAGGTATTATGTAGAGCATAAACCGCTTGGAACTGCTGGAAGTGTGAGGAATGCTGCAGAATTTCTCGATGATGTGTTTCTGGTTATAAGCGGTGATGCATTAACGGATGTCGACATCTCTGATGCGGTCAGATTCCACAGGGAACATGACGCCATGGCTACTCTGATACTAAAAAGGGTGGATGTTCCGCTGGAATACGGTGTGGTAGTAACGGATAATGAAGGCAGGATCATTCGTTTTCTTGAGAAGCCGGGTTGGGGAGAGGTATTCAGTGACACGGTGAATACCGGAATATATATTTTGTCGCCGGAAATTTTCGATTATTATGACGAAGATCAGGTTTTTGATTTCAGCAAAGATCTGTTTCCGATCCTTCTGAAAGAAAAAAAGAGGATGTACGGATATATAACCGACGATTACTGGTGTGATATAGGTGATATCAACGCTTATTTTCAGGCGAACTATGATATTCTTGACGGAAAAGTAAAGGTGCGGATGCCGGGACGTGAGATAAAACAGGGAGTATGGGCAGGTCCTGGTACAATAATCGAAAATACTGCCAGCATAGAAGCTCCATGTGTGATAGGAGCCGGCTGTTATATCAGACACGGGGCCGTCATCGGGAGTTATTCCGTGATAGGCGATGGCTGTACAGTGGGTGAGCGCAGCAGCATAAAGAAAAGCATACTGTGGAAAAACTCAACCATCGGCAATCATGTAGAGCTCAGAGGCTGCATTGTGTGCAGCCGGTCCAATGTGGCTGACGGCGTTTCGGCATTTGAAGATTCAGTGATCGGTGAGTCATCAAATGTCGGGGAAAGGGTATTGATAAGGCCGTCGGTAAGGATATGGCCCGGAAAAACCATCGAACAGTGTACCGAAATCGGATCCAACATCGTATGGGGATCGAGGACCGGCAGACAGCTATTTGGCAACAGGGGCGTCTGTGGCGCAGTCAATATCGACATAACCCCGGAATTTGCAGCAAAGCTTGGTGCATCATTTGGCGCTGCGGTAAAAAATAAAGGTGCAGTAGGTGTCAGCTGTGACGGAACCGCAGCTTCGGTGATGATAAAGAACGCACTGATATCAGGGCTGCTTTCATCGGGTGTTCATGTGAATGATTATAAAACACTGCTGCTGCCGGCCCTGAGGTCTGCAGTCAGGTTTTACCGGCTTGACGGCGCCATCCATACAGGCATGTGCACAGGAAGCAGGACAAGGCTGGCACTTGATTTCCTGGATAAAACGGGAAGCAGCATAGACAGGTCTCTTGAAAGGAAAATAGAGACTATTTTTGCCAGAGATGATTTTTCACGCTGCGAAGGTGACTGTCTCAAGGGCATAACGGAAATTCCGGGATTTGGTGATTATTATGTAAAGAATATAATAAATGAAGTAAAATCGACCAGCCTTGATTTGAAAATTGCTTTAAAAGGGCAATCAGAATATGTTATGAAGACCGTTTCAGATCTTCTGACTGAATTGGGCTGTTCGGTAGCAAGAATGCAGGATACGGAACATGACCCCGCTTATGGTACTGATACGGGACAGTTCTGCAGATTCGTCAAAAATAACGGCTTTGATCTGGGAGTATCGATAGAAGATTCATGTGAAAAAATGATGCTGGTCGACTCACGGGGAAGACTGGTTACGGAAGATATGTTCATAGCACTTATCACTCATGTGCTTTTCAAAAAATTAGGCGGCGGAACTGTGATTGTGCCCGTTTCTGCCACATGGGCCATTGAAAGGATAGCAGAAGAATATAACGGAAATGTTGTACGGACCAAAACAGATCCCAGGGACATGATGGGCAAACTCCTTGGAGCGGACGCAAAGCGCGAGCTTCTGGAGCAGTTTACGATGCATTTCGATGCGGCAGCCGGTTTGGTGAAGCTGCTGGATTTCATGGCTGAGAATAAAATCGGACTGGATGAGATGATCGACAGGCTTCCGGACATCCATATCCGCAGAAAGGAAGTGGAATGCAGCTGGAGCGCCAAGGGCAAGGTCATAAGAAAAATCATACAGGAGAATTGTGCAAACAGGATAGAAATGCTTGAAGGAGTCAAGGTTTACGATAAAAACGGATGGGTGCTGGTGCTCCCTGATTCCGAAAGACCCGTATGCAATGTCATAGGAGAAGGTTACAGCGAGGAGTTCGCTGAGGAACTAACCAATTTGTATGTAAGAAAGGTGAGGGAGATCAGCAGAAGCTGATCCCTGGGACAGGGGGACAGGTCCCATGTCCCATTTTTTTAACCCATCGGCTGCAAATGGGACATTGGGCAGGTTCATGTCCTCACATTTAGGCACAATCAACTGCGATACAGGTTTTCCGTGATATGTATCCGATGATTAAATTAATGTATTTGCTATACCGGTAAAGACCGAAATTTAGGGCAGAGTGGGCAACTCAGTTCCTGTGCTGTCGTACTGTAACCCGGACAAGGAACATATCCTTCAGCCCAATTTGTGTGGTATTTCTAAAATTCAGACAAGCGAACCTCCTGTCACATTTATGTATGTTTTCTGTGACCGGGACAAGGAACCTGTCCCCCTGTCCCACCGCCTGATATATTCCACTTGAAATAATGTTTGCTAATAAGTAGAATTGAGGTAGGAACAGATATATTTGGATGAGATACGGAGTTGCCATGAAAAAACCGGAAAGTCGGTTCATTTTGCTATTTGTTTTCATAATATTCGGAATGGTAGTTTCCTTACAGTTCAAGAGCACTATGAACAGCAGGAAGACGACTGCTGCAAGTTCGCTCAATATCGAGATGCTCAGAGAACAGATAGCACAGGTGAGCAGCGAAATTCAGGAACTCAGAGCAGGCATAGATGAAAATATAGCATTACAGAACGAAATCATAAGAGAGTATATATCACTGCAGGATGACAGCCTGATGGAAGAGGAATGGGAACAGATAAAGCTGCATACCGGTCTTGTGGATGTATCGGGTCCCGGCATCAGGATAACTCTTAATGATGCTCCGGAACGTCAGCCGGATGTTAATCTCAGCTTCCTGGTCATACACGATAATGATGTAAGGACAATACTGAACGACCTGAAGATAGCAGGTGCACAGGCTATCGCTGTAAACGGGGAAAGAATAGTGCCTATGAGTGAGCAGGTATGTGCAGGGCCTACGATTATTATCAACGGCAACAGGCATCCGGTCCCATATATCGTAGAAGCGATCGGGGACCCGGATGTTTTGTATGAAAGTATGAGCAACAGTATAAAAATCGCCGAGATGAAGCATTTCAACATTCAGGTTGAGATAACGAAGGTAAAAGAGATACAGATCCCCAAATTCAGCGGTGCCGGTAATCTTGACAGGTATATATCAGGACTGGAGGTAGTCGAGAAATGAAAAAAATATCACGCAACATAGCGATGATGATAGTATGTATATTACTTGGCATAATGCTTTCGCTGCAGTATAAAAGCGTAAATTACAACCAGGCCATGTCTAGTCTCAATAATAAAAGGCTTGAGGAATTGAAGGAAGAACTCATAAAGCTCCAGAATCAAAAAAATGAACTTCAGGAGCGGTATATGAAGCTGGAGGAAGAAAACCAGACCTATGCGAAGGTAAAGGAAGGAGACAGTGAGGCTGTACAGCAGCTCAAAAACAGCCTCAAAAAAGCAAGGATCTTCGCCGGACTGGAGACAGTAAAGGGAGCCGGACTGATCATTACTCTCGACAACAACGAATCGATGTATGTTGAGGATTCTGACATCCTCCATATAGTGAACGAGCTCAGAGCAAGCGGTGCACAGGCTATATCCGTCAATGATGAGAGGATCGTAGCCATGTCCGAGATACGTGAGGCAGGAACCAATATCGTGATAAACGGCAAGCAGTTCAAGGCACCGTTTGTAATAAAGGCAATAGCAGATCCTGATGAACTCGAAAGATCCATGACTTTTATAGGCGGTTATCTGGATATACTCACCAATAATTTCCAGCTTAAAGTAAGTCTCAAAAAATCTGATGAAGTAATCATTTACAAGTTCGTTGATGACGGTACATCGATCAAGACTGATCTGCTCACACCCGTTGAATGAACGACAAAAAGTAATCGGTATATTTTCTGACCTCCATAATACAAATATATTGAGGAAAAGGGCTGTTTTACTTCGTATTTGTGGAGGTCATCTTTATGGATCCGGGTAAAAGGTACAATGGGTATAAAAGGGTCAGAGGTACAGCTTTATTGCTTGCAGCATATATGGCGGTATTTTTTTGTGGCTGCGCTAAAGCCAGTGCATATAATCCGGCATTGAGCGATCTGGGCGGTGTATACGCAAGCAGCTTCAGTGATCTGGATATCAAAGTTGAAATAAGCGGAAGACTTTCGGAAGATGAAGAGGACATAATGCAGGAGCAGGTCAGCTGGGGCAGGCTGGACGAAAATGATGAAGCCCTGCAGGAAACTTCGGCTGACGGCAGCTTAAGCAACAAGCTGCTCAGATGGGGCATCTCAAGAAGGCCTGACAACCTTGTTCCCAAAGCTGATCCCGGCGCTCCCGAGCTTCTCGCCAAATACGGCGCAGTATGGATAGGAGATACCAGCAAAAGCGTTATATATCTCACCTTTGATGAAGGATATGAAAACGGATACACTCCTTTGATACTTGATACTTTAGCTGCCAACAACGTCAAAGCCATTTTTTTCATAACAGGGCCATATCTCAAGGAACATCAGGATCTTGTGCGCAGAATGGTAGAAGAGGGTCATACCGTAGGCAATCACACGATACATCATCCCAGCCTTCCCGGACTTGATGACCGTCAGCTGGAGGAGGAAGTCCTCGGACTTGACAGGGCCTTCAGGGAAAAATTCGGAAAGAATATGCAATTCCTGCGCCCCCCAAAAGGTGAGTACAGCGAAAGGTCTCTGGCGCTTACCAATGAACTTGGATACTGCAACTTGTTCTGGAGTTTTGCATATGATGATTGGTACCGGGACAAAAGCAGAGGGGCGCAGTATGCATATGACATAGTCATGCGCAACCTGCACAATGGTGCGGTCCTTCTGCTTCATGCGGTTTCCAGGGACAATGCTGAAGCCCTTGACAGCATTATAAAAGGTGCGGCACAGAAGGGATATACGATAGGGGACCCTGCTGATCTGCTGCCGTCAGGGAAGGCTGGAGATGTATCGTATGGCGAAGAGTAACGCCAAAGGTAAAAGAAAAAAAGATCAGAAAAAAATCATTAACAATAAGAGGATCAAAGAGAAATTCACGGAAATGCTGGAGCTTCCGAAGGAGTTGGTTCTTGACCGCCCAAAACTGACCATGATAGGGAAAAACGATATGATGATAGAGAACTACAAGGCAGTACTTGAGTATGGCAGCGGCCGTATGAGAGTAAATACCGGAGCAGGTATCGTGAGGATCAGCGGAGACGGCCTGGCTATACGGGAAATAACATCCGAAGATATCATCATATCCGGGACCATCCATTCACTTGAGTTTATTGATGCGGGGTGAAGCTCTTGTTGTTCAGACTGTGGAATTATCTGCGCGGATATGTTATTATTATAGTCGAAGGCTTTTTCATAGAAAAGTTTATTAACATATGTGCCAGACGCAATATACACCTGTGGGACATCAGGATGCAAAGAGAGCGGCTGGTCACTATGAGGACGACAATAAAGGGATTCAAGCTCATAAGGCCGGTGGCCAGAAAATCCGGATGCAAGGTAAGGCTGCTGAAAAAAACGGGCCTGCCGTTTATATTTAACAGATATCGCAGGCGTAAAGCGTTTTTTGCAGGAGCTGTTTTATTTATCATATTGCTGAATTTGCTTGCATCATTTGTCTGGAGCATCGAGATTTCGGGGAATAATGAGCTGCAGACGGAATTCATTGAGAAAGCACTTGACAGGCACGGAATAAGAACCGGAGCATTTAAGTACCGCATCGATACCGACAGCGCAGTCGACAAAATGATGATGGAGATAGGCAAGCTGGCATGGATCAGCATCGAACTTAGAGGTACAAAGGTGAAGGTCGAGGTCAGGGAAAGAAGAGACCCGCCGCAGATAGTGCCTAAACACATACCGTGTGACATAATTGCACAAAAGGATGGAATTATCACACGGGTAATAGTTAAGGAAGGCATTGAAGCCGTCAGTGAAGGAGATACTGTAAAAAAAGGACAGGTGCTGATTTCGGGCAGCATCCCTGTAAAGGGATCTGAACAGAGCAAGCTTGTACACGCCATGGGCACAGTCAGTGCCAGGACCTGGTATGAGGAAGAAGTGCCTGTGGAATTGACGAGAACAGAGCGTATAAGAACAGGAAGAGTAATAAAGGACAGCTCGCTGATCCTGTTTTCGTGGAAATTAAATATCTTCAGCAGCAAAAACAGGTTCAGAGACTATGCGGTCGAAGAATCCAGAAAAAAGCTGTCAATAGGAGAGAATTTGGTTTTACCGTTTGAATGGGTGACGGTGAGCTATTATGAAGAAAAAGTTGTTGAAGCTAATATAAATGAAGAGGATGCAAAGAAAAAGGCGGCTGAAGAAGCCTGCAGCAAAGCGCTTGAACGGGTGCCTGAAGGAGCTTATGTGGCTGACAAAACCGTAAGATTCATACAGGAGGGCGATGCCCTTACTGCAAGGGTCACCCTGGAGTGTATAGAGGATATAGGAATGTCCAGACGGATTGGAGGAAATTGATTGGACAATTTTGAAAAGACAGTGGAGTTTGAAAAGATCGAGGATGCGATCAATCTATTCGGGCAGTTTGACGAGAATGCAAGGATTATTGAAGATGGCCTCAATGTAAAACTGATCTCAAGAGATACGGAGATAAAGATAACAGGGTCAAAGGAAAATGTCGACAAAGCATCAGCAGTCGTTGAAAAACTGCTGTCGATTATCCAGAGGGGTGACTATATAACAAAGCAGAACGTAAGCTACCTTGTGGATCTGGCATCTGAAGGGAAGATCGAAAAAATCGGTGAATATCCCGATGACCATATATGCGTCACAGCAAGAGGAAGACAGATAAAATCGAAAACTCACGGACAGAGCAGGTATGTCAATGCCATTAAAAACAATACTGTTGTATTCGGAATAGGTCCTGCGGGCACAGGCAAAACATTTCTGGCGGTGGCAATGGCAGTTGCTGCTTTCAGGGACAAGCAGGTCAACAGGATAATTCTTACACGCCCGGCTGTTGAGGCAGGAGAGAAACTGGGCTTCCTTCCCGGAGATATGCAGAACAAGGTGGATCCTTATCTGAGACCTCTCTATGATGCGCTTTATGAGATAATGGGAGCAGAAACATACCATAAAAATCTTGAGAAGGGTATGATCGAAATTGCTCCGCTGGCCTATATGAGGGGACGGACACTGGATGATTCCTTTATTATACTTGATGAGGCGCAGAATACGACGCCGGAACAGATGAAAATGTTTCTGACGCGTATAGGATTCGGATCAAAGGCTGTTGTTACCGGAGATATAACTCAGATAGACCTTCCCGGTGACAAAAAATCGGGTTTGAAAGAAGTCATCAAAATACTGAAAGATGTCGAAGGACTTGAATTTGTTTATTTGACTGAGAAAGATGTGGTCAGGCATGAACTGGTCCAGAGGATCATAAAGGCATATGAAAAATATGATTCACGCAAGGGCTGACATTTTACGCTTTTCAGGCGTATGTCATAACGATGCCTGGCAGCTGAAGCAACCGGTAGAAAACCAAATCGATTGGGGGCTTTGTATTGAAATCGGTCAATAAAAAATCCCGGAAACGGCTTATGTCCCGCCTGAGAAATAAATCGATACAGCGTACATTTATAGCACTGCTTGCAATAATAATTTCTTTCATCATCATCGAGAACGGAGCTGCTCCGAAAAAGTACAGGCTGACGCTGGGAGAGAAATCTAAATATGATATAACGGCTCCAAGAGATATCGTCAACGTGCTGCTTACGGAGAAAATAGCAAGAGAGGCGGCAGAAAGCGTTCCTCCGGTCATGGAAAGGCTGGACGATGTACCGATTGATATAATAAATACAGCCAACAAATTCATAGATCTGATAAGAGACGCCAGGCTCGATTTAAACAACAGCATCAAGGAATACGGCACCGTTAAAAACACAGCCGTCTACAATGAGTTTCTGGAGCAGGTGAGCACCGAGACGTCAGAAGCGCTGTCACTCAAGCTCAGCCAATTCAATATAGAGTTGCCTGACGAACAGATCAAATACATTTTAGCTTCAGCGCCCGAAAATGAACTGGATTTGTTCGAAGCAATGTTTATCGATCTGATCAGTACGGTCATGAAGGAAGAAGTTAATAAAGATAACCTGTCTGAAAAAACAGACTATGTTCAGCGCGTATTCAATGCAAGCGATCTTTCCCAGGAACTGAAAAATCTTGGAGGCGCTGCAGCAAAAGCTTTGCTGAAGCCCAACAGCATAATTGATGAGGAATTGACCGAAAGTGCAAGGCTGGAAGCATATAATGCGGCACTTGAAGATAAGCATATAATACAGGAAGGATCAAGGATCCTGAGTTACGGTGACATCGTTACGGAGGACAAACTGGAGGTGCTTAGGGAATTGAACCTGCTGGAGACAGGGGGGTTCGACTTCAAGTTTGCCGCCGGCATACTCGCTGTCGTATTGATGCTGTCATTTCTGCTGATACTGTATATCAATAACTTCTGCCGTAAAATTATAACCGGCACAAAGGAAGCATTGCTTTTAAGTGTCATTATCATCCTTACACTGGTCTCGGCCTGGCTGCTGGAGTCTGTCAGGACATTGCTGATACCGGCGTTTATCGCTCCGATGCTGATATCTATCCTGCTTGATCTCAGGCTTGGTGTTATTGTAAATACGCTGCTTTCACTGGCAATCTTCTTTATCACCAACGGAGATCAGCAATTTCTGTATATGTCTCTTATAGGGGGCACCATTGCTGCTTTCATTGTCACAGGAGCAAACCAGAGAAGCAAGCTTTCCGCATCAGGTCTTGGCATTGCCGCAGTTAATGCTGTAGTCATAGCCAGTATCGGACTGATGAACAAGAGCAGCCTGGCAACTATTGCCAATAACGCCGCCCTTGTTGCAGTAAACGGCATGCTGTCAACCATACTTACCATAGGCCTGCTGCCGTTTTTTGAAAGCACATTCAATATAATAACGCCGCTTAAGCTTCTGGAACTTGCAAATCCAAACCAGCCCCTGATGAAACGGCTGCTGATGGAGGCTCCGGGTACGTATCATCACAGCCTGATGGTCGGGAATCTTGCCGAGTCAGCTGCTGAAGCTATAAACGGCAACGCACTGCTCGCCAGGGTCGGAGCTTACTATCATGATGTCGGCAAACTCAAACGGCCTAATTTCTTCAAGGAAAACCAGCTTTCCGATAATCCCCATGACAGGATGACCCCGAATTTGAGCACTCTTGTAATTACTTCGCATACCACAGACGGAAATGAAATAGCAGAGAAATATAAAATACCCCTTGCTGTGAGAGATATAATTGTACAGCACCATGGGACGACTTTGGCGGCGTATTTCTACTACAAAGCCAAGAAAAGCGACAAAGGTGATACTGTAAAACAGGAAGATTTCAGGTATCCCGGACCAAGACCGGCCACAAAGGAGGCCGCTGTGGTTATGCTGGCAGATTCAGTTGAGGCTGCGGTCAGGTCAATGGCTGAAAAAACAGAAGGAAAAATGGAAGGGCTCATACGAAGCATAATAAAAGACAAGCTGGATGACGGTCAGCTGGATCTGTGCGATCTTACGCTCAGGGATCTGGATACGATCGCAAAATCATTTATGCATGTGTTTGGGGGGTACTTCCATGAACGGCAGGAGTATCCCGAAATAAAGACAACCAGGTCAGACAAGGAATCAGACATCGGTCTGATAGATGAATATAACAATGAGACAGCGTCAAACACTGTTTCCGGCGGCGTCAGCATACAGCAGCTGACGGCAGGAAACAGCGCAGATGCAAAGACAGGCAGGGAGGGTGGAAAAACTGAAAAACAACATGTTTAAAAACGTAGATGATACTAAAATATATATTGAGAATGAGCAATCAGCCGTCGAGATAAAGCAGGAGCATTACAGACTGCTGCAGGATACGGTTCTCACATGTCTGAGGCATGAGAATATAGAGACAGGCTGTGAGGTAAATATTCTTCTGACGGATGATGCTTCCATAAAGGAGATTAACAGCGAATTCAGAAAAGTTGATGCGCCGACAGATGTTTTGTCATTTCCTATGGCTGATATAATAAAAGGAGAAATAAAGGACGACGGCGGTGATTATGATATAGATGAAGGGCTTCTCATGATCGGAGACATCGTGATTTCGACTGAGACTGCACTCAGACAGTCAGAAATGTACGGACACTCCTTCGAGAGAGAGATAGCATTTCTGACTGCACACGGCGTATTTCATCTGCTGGGCTATGACCACATGGAAAAAGATGATGAGGCCGAAATGATGGCAAAACAGGAAGCTGTGCTGGATAAGCTGGGGTTAAGGAGAGAATGAAAAACAGGAGCCTTATTGAAAGTTTCAATAACGCTATCAACGGGATCATATCTGCATTGAAGACAGAACGGAATATGAAGATCCATCTGGCGGCAGCGGTGTTGGTGCTCATTCTTTCGCTTTTTTATGATTTGTCCAGAATCGAGTTTATAATAGTATGCTTTACGATTGCTCTGGTCATCATATGTGAACTGTTTAATACGGCTATAGAAGTCATAATTGATACCATTATAGGGATTTACCATCCCAAAGCCAAAGTAGTCAAGGATACAGCGGCAGGAGCTGTTTTCATTTCAGCACTGCTTTCTGTTGCAGTGGCATACTTCATATTTTTCGACAGAGTCAGTACAAGTCTGGAATCCGGTATTTCCAGGATAAAGCAGACTCCGATGCATATAACGGTAATAGCGATTGCATTAACGATGGCTGTCGTACTGATTCTGAAACTCGTATTCAAAAAAGGAACACCGTTCAGCGGAGGCATGCCCAGCGGTCATTCAGCCATAGCTTTTTCTGCAGCTACAGCTGTTGCACTTTATTCTAACAATTCCGGCATAACCATATTATGCCTTATTGTAGCTTTACTTGTAGTACAAAGCAGATTAGAGGGGAAAATACATAATATTATAGAACTGTCCGCAGGAGCCGTGGTAGGTTTTCTGGTGACATTGCTTTTATTTCAGCTGATGGCACTGTAAATTAAGCATACTATGGCAGGACAGTATAGCAGGAGGTAAAAGTACAGATGTTCAAATCAGGCTTCGTTTCAATCGTCGGCAGACCTAATGTGGGCAAGTCGACACTTACAAACAAACTGATCGGGGAGAAGATATCAATCATATCAAGCAAGCCCCAGACCACGAGGAATGCTATAAGGGCCATTATCAACACGGAGCACAGCCAGATTGTGGTTATTGATACTCCCGGTATACATAAGCCCAAAACCAAGCTGGGAGAATATATGGTCAAGCTGGCAGAAAGCACGCTCAATGAAGTCGATGTTGTTCTGTTCCTTGTGGAGGCAACGGATGAAAACCCCGGAACAGGCGACTTATATATCATTGATCAGTTGAAGTCCATCAAAACGCCGGTGATTTTGATTATCAACAAAATAGATCTCGTTAAGAAAGAGCAGCTTCTGCACAGGATAAGTGAGTTCTCACAGCAGATGGATTTCAAGGCTGTCATCCCCATTTCAGCTTTAAATGATGAGGGTACTGATATTGTTATAAATGAAATCACCAAACTGCTTCCGGAAGGGCCAAAGTATTTCCCGGAGGATATAATCACAGATCAGCCTGAAAAAATGCTGGCAGCAGAGCTGATAAGGGAAAAGATCCTTGAGCTTGTAATGGACGAGGTCCCGCACGGAACAGGTGTTGAGATCATATCGTACAAGGAACGCGAAGGCAAAAACATGATAGATATAGAAGCAAATATCTATTGTGAACGCGAATCACACAAGGGCATTCTAATTGGCAAAGAAGGTGCGATGCTGAAAAAAATAGGTTCCATGGCAAGAATAGAGATGGAGAATCTGCTCGGTGTGAAGGTGTTTCTCAAACTGTGGGTCAAGGTAAAGCCTGACTGGCGAAACAGCGAAAATGTTCTCAGGACCCTGGGTTACAAATAAGGCTGCATGATAGGACTGAACCGGCATTTAACAGCAAAATCACATATTTCAAGTATACAATCTCCTTTTTAGAGAAAGATATTAATTGCAGGGACAAATCCGGCAAGCTGTTAACTGTTTGCTGATATGTCCCTGAGTACCAGTAATCGAAAAGGAAAAAAAGGGGGATTGTAATGCTGAAGGATTTTGCGTGGGATGCATTCATAAATAAAGGTATTCTGGAATCATATATTTTTTACAAGGAAATAGAGGAAAAGGAGAGGGCTGATGAGCAAAGGAAAATTGCAGAAGCAGAGGCAGCTACCAGTATAAGCAATGCATGAAGCCTTGATATCGTCCAGCCCTGTAAGATGTCATGGGTTTTCTCAAAACCAGGGGGATAGTTGTAAAAGAGGTCAATACAGGCGAAGCTGACAAGATCATAACTATTTTTTCCAGGGATCAGGGCCGCATCCAGGCATCAGCCAAGGGGAGCAGGCGGCCGAAATCCAAACTTTCCGCAGCATCACAGCTGCTGTGTTATGGGGAATATATGCTGTACAGCGGCAAAGAGATGTATTCCGTCAACAGCTGTGATGTGATCGAACCTTTTTATGAAATACGTAATGATATGATAAAACTGACATATGCAGCACATTTTACAGATATCGTGCTGGAGATCATTCAGGAAAGCCAGCCTTCCGCAAGGCTTTTGAAGCTTCTTCTCAATACGCTCTACATGCTGGCAAAGACAAGGAAGGAACCGGAACTGCTGACGAGGATATTTGAACTGAGGGCTGTTTCATATGCAGGATATGCACCCCATGTCAATGCCTGTATGAATTGCGGTCAGGTGCCGGAAAGAAATTATTCCTTCAGCTTTGCCAGGTGCGGTTTTCTTTGCGACAGACAGGAGTGTGCAGCTTCAGACGGCTCAGCAATTTCTCTGTCACCAGGTGCTTCAAGGACGATACAGCATATAGTTTATGCTCCCATGGAGGAGCTGTTCAGCTTCAGTGTATCTGAGCAGGTGCTGCAGGAGTTGGAGCATATTACAGGCAGATATCTCCGCGAGCAGCTTGAACGGGATTTTACTAAACTGGACTTCTTAAAAAAAGTGTAGAAAGGTAAGGGGACATGCCTCTGCAGGGAGTATTCCTTAGTGGATGAGGTATGTCCCCTTCTGACGCTAAAGCTTTTCGGACATATCTCAACCGGAGAAGTGATACTTAATAGGGAGGTGTGTCCCCTTACGTTATACTGACACGCCTCTGCAGGGAGTATTCCTTAGTGGATGAGGCATGTCCCCTTTTGACGCTGAAGCTTTTCGGACATACCTCGACTGTGTCCATTTTCATTGAACCGGCATACCTTTACCAGGTGATAGGAAATGTGTTTGATATATAAACAGCAAAAGAGAGAGGTTACATAACCTCTCTCTTTTTTTTGGTGCGGTCGATGGGACTTGAACCCATACGGTCTCCCATACGCCCCTCAAACGTACGCGTCTGCCAGTTCCGCCACGACCGCATATTCAGTATTTCCGGGCCAATCGACAGAACTTATTATACTAACATAGAGGCGCAGTGTCAATACTTTTAGATAAAAATACTTAGGATAATTTTGCGGATCGGATAAATGTAAACTCATGTATTGAATTCTGTTCCGCCTATTGGTAGAATTAGAACATACAATTACCACTACTGAAGCATGCAGCAATATCGAAAGGAAATGAGGATAGATAATGGCTGGATTATTCGGTTTTTTCGATTATAACAGACCAGGACCTGGTGTTCCAAAGGATGCACCGCCCAAATCTCCTTTTATAGTATTCTTTGAGATACTTCAGAGGAAATTCTGGAATCTGATCAGAATTAACATGATGTTTTTGGTTTTCAATCTGCCGGCTCTTCTGGCAGGAATGTTTGTAATGATTTCCTTCTTTCCAAATATATTTCCGGATGCAATGGATAGTCCGGAAAAATTACTTATGGACACAATAATGAAATTTGTGCTCCTTACAGTTATGATGTGTATACCCATGATTACCGTCGGACCGGCACAGGCTGGATTTACTTATATACTGAGGAACTATTCGCGGGAAGAGCACGCATTTATCTGGGGAGATTTCAAGGATGCAGCGAGGAATAATTTTAAGCAGAGCCTGATTGTCAGTACGATAAACTTTTTTGTTACATTCCTTACATTGATTTCGATTCGGGCTTACTGGATACTTCTGGACGCAGGTCAGATAGCGGGCCTGCCAGGTACGATAGGTCTGGCCGTAATGATTGTGATGCTGCTGGTATTTGCCAGCATGAATCTATATATTTACCCGATAATGGTGACTTTTGATCTTACTCTGAAACAGTTGTACATAAATTCATTGATTTTTGCGGTCATTAAATTCATTCCCAATGTTGGAATACTGCTTCTGAGTGCCTTTTTGGTGCTTTTGTCCTTTGGCCTCATAATACCGTTTAATCCGCTGATAGGGTTAATACCATATATATTGATTACAACCAGCCTTATTGGCTTCCTGACGAACTTCTACGCATATCCGAAGCTTAAGAAATATATGCTTTCAAAAGTCGAACAGGAAGCTGATGAAGAGGACGAGGAAGAGGATGAAGATGATGAGGAAGAAGAGGAGACAGCAGAACTGATCGCAGAAGACGACAAAGAAACGTCAGAGAACCAGAGCGACTATGCTGACGGAGTTGTCGGTGATGACGGAGTAAAAAGGTACTTCTGATCACGTTATATTAAAGATAAAAAAGCTGTTCCGGAATTAATGAGGAACAGCTTTTATATCTGACGGGTTTTCGATTCCAATCGACGTAAATAGTATCAGCCTAATGCCGACTGAAGGTCGAATTCCTTTGCGACGGCGTCTACGGCCTTATCAACATCCTTTTCATATATCAGATAGGAAATATCAACCTCAGAGGTTGTAACAAGCTTGATCTCTATGCCTTCGTCAGCAAGTATTGTAAACAGTCTGGCGGCAACACCGGGAAGATTGCGCATACCTTCGCCATATACCTGAAGTTTGGTATTGCCGGCATCTACTTCAACTCTAAGATCCTTAACGGACTGCTTAAATGTATTTACAACGCTGAGAGCGCTTACGAGATCTTCCGACAGGATGCTGAACGAAATGCTGATGCTGCCTCTGTATGGCGGAGCATGGCTGATCATATCGATATTGATGTTCTTTTGCGCCAGAGCGCTGAAAATGTCGGATATAAGCCTGGTATCATTGGGCAGCTTGTCGATGGTTACCAGTGCAACATTGTAAGTAACATTTATTTTCGTAACCGGTCTGTCAGTCATGCAAAAACCTCCGTTTCATTTAAAATCAGACGTATCGGTTTGCATAAGCAAAACCGGCAGGTCTATTACGATAAAAATGGATCAGTTTTCGTCGATCAGGTCATTCATATCATACATTCCCGGCTTTTTGCCATAAAGAAATTTAGCAGCCCGCAGTGCGCCTGCTGCGAAAATTTCCTTTGACATGGCAGTGTGGTTAATTTCAATAATTTCATCGGTGCCGGCGAATATTACTGAATGCTCGCCTACGATCGTACCGCCGCGAACGGCATGTATTCCTATTTCGTTTCTGCTGCGTTTCTTTCTTCGGGAATGTCTGTCATATACATATTCATGTTTCTGCTCCAATACGGAGTTGATGGCGTCGGCTATGGCAAGTGCAGTACCGCTGGGAGCATCCAGCTTTTGATTGTGATGCTTCTCGATTATTTCTATATCGAAGTTTGATTCCAGCAGTTTTGCAGCCTTTTTTACGAGTCCGATCAGCAAATTTATGCCAAGCGACATGTTAGCACTGAAGAATACGGGTATACTTTTCGATGCCTTTTCCAGCAGCTTGACCTGTGCCTGGGAAAATCCCGTAGTGGCAACCACGATAGGGATGCTGTTCGCTGTTGAATAAGAAATCAGCTTATCGAGCGCCGCAGGGTTGGAAAAGTCGATGATAACATCAGGCTTTATACTGCATGTATTCAAATCAGTGAAAACGGGATATGTATTTTTGCCGTTATCGACCAGGTCGTAACCCGCTGCTATGCAAAGGTCATCATATTGCTCTGCCAGCCTTGTAATGACCTGGCCCATTCTTCCGTTGCACCCGCTCAGTAAAATTTTGATCAAGTCTCACACATCCTTTGTGTCATTATTCAGAGTATTCTTTAGAAGAGGTGTGTCGGTCAGGGGTGACGGGACACACCTCTCGTTTGTGCATCTAATATAGTGGAAGTATACCCAAAAAGCTTCAGCGTCAAAAGGGGACATACCTCAACATTGAAGAACGACAGGGTCGTGCTTCAGTTGCTGAGAAGCCCGTAGTTCTGCATTGCTTTTATCAAGAATTCCTTGTTTTTCTCAGTCATATCGACCAGAGGCATGCGGCACTTGCCGACATTCATGCCCATCAGGTTCATAGCTTCTTTGACGGGGATGGGACTGACTTCGATAAACAGTGCCTTGACAAGCTCCAGTACTTTCAGCTGGATCTTTCTGCTGCCTTCGATATCTCCTTCAAGGAATTTTGCCACCATATCATGGGTGTCACGCGGTATGATGTTGGCCATTACAGAAATGACACCTTTTCCGCCGAGAGACATCAGCGGCACTACAAGGGCATCTTCACCTGAGTAAACCGTGAAATCCTCACCGCAGAGGTTGATGATCTCTCCGACCTGATTGAGATTACATTCCTTGATACCGACTATGTTGTCTATTTCAGACAGCTGTTTTACCGTTTCGGGATTTATGTTCAGATTCGTCCTTGACGGCACATTATACAGGATCACAGGGATACTTATATTTTCAGCTATGGCTTTGAAATGCTCGTACAAACCCCGTTGTGTCGTCTTATTGTAATATGGGCTGACACTCAGTATGGCATCAGCTCCGGCCTGCTCTGCACGCTGGCTCAGGTTAATGGCATGCTTAGTGTCATTGCTTCCTGCACCTGCTATGACGGGCAGTCTGCCGTTTACTTTCTTCACAGCATAGGAAATGACACTGATATGTTCGTCAT
>Ga0134092_1001434_pt1 | contig 20897 bp, 21 predicted proteins | sample 3_6taG_FD_94454 | JGI IMG/M metagenome (GOLD analysis project Ga0134092, IMG submission 94454) | Switchgrass degrading microbial communities from high solid loading bioreactors in New Hampshire, USA - 3_6_20_6_A3 metaG | ecosystem: Engineered > Bioreactor > Semi-continuous > Anaerobic >... | reverse complement strand
TGGCAAAGTAAATCAATTATCTCGAGTGCTTAGAAGCTTAAGAGATGGCGGCTATATTATATGATTTGCCAAATACTGAGGGTTAATATGCTTATTAAAAACCGAGAACAAATTGACACCGTCCTGAGTTATAAAATAATTGAAAGATTCTGCAAAAGCTGTTAAAATTAATTAGGAAAATGCTATTGTAGCTCAGCCGGTAGAGCAGCTGATTCGTAATCAGCAGGTCACGGGTTCGAGTCCCGTCAGTAGCTCCATAGAAAATAAAAACTACCCGTTTTATGGGTAGTTTTTATTTATGTTTATGCATTTACTTTTGTATTTCACCGGTTCCTATCGCTTGTCTAAAGCCTTATGCACTTCAGCAGTCCCTTTGTATAGACCTCAGGGTTTGTAAACAGTCCCTCATGATCACATTCTACTTCGACAACAAGATGATCCCCCAAAGATTTAAACATTTCTAAAAATGCATTGGGTGGTACGGACATGTCCTTGGTACAATAGAGCAGAACCATTGGTATATCCAACTCCTCAAAAGCTCTGGCATCAACAGGAGTCTCCATGATTACAAGAGGCTGGGTAACAAGTATGTTCATCAATGCATTAAATTGCTCATCAGTTGCCATTGTAGCCAGCATTCCCCTGACAAACCTGGGATCAATGGGAATTGCTCCATCACCTCTCTGGACAGCCATTTCCCTCATCACAGACTTAATTTCATCTGGAACAAAATCAAACTGAGATTTCCCATGAGGCAGTATCCAGGCATTGTTGAAAATTATCTTCTCAACCTTATCTTTAGCCAGTGGTATTGCCATCTGCATAATATGTCCCGCACTGGAATGTCCAACAAAAATAACCTTTTCTTTCTGAGCATTGAGAGAGTCTGCAACATAGGCTACATAATCTTCATATGTCACATCCTTGCTGTCATTTGGTCCGTTGCCTGGAAGAGTCAGAGCTTCTACCTCATATCCTTCCTTCTCCAGCAACCTGGAAACCGCATTCCAACACTGCCCATTGTGCCATGCTCCATGAAGCAATACAATTTTACTCATAATTTATTCCTCCTATCTAAATTGATTATTTAAAAGCATATAGCCTTCTTTTATTAAATTGCACATCACAGCGGTACTGTTTGCTTCTTTTCCAAAATACTTTTCTGCTGATGCAGCTATTGTCTGTGCCAAAGATCTAATAAAGCTTTGATCGTTGGCCTCTGAAATCCATAAGGTTATGATCAGATGATCCCTATTGCTGCCTATGAAAACCTCAGATATATCAAAGTAATCTACAATAATATTGATTCTCTCTATACTGATTCCTGTCTTTTCTGAAATCTCATGAGCTAGGGCATTTATATCAGGCTTGTTGTCAGTTTTGTTTGCCCTGATAACTATACAAGGCATATAATCACCTCCGTCTTTTTACATTGCAAAATATCTGCCAAACTTAATTAAGCGAGCGAATCTTAGAAAACTGCGGCTTTATAGACACTAATAAAACAAAAGGAACTGTAAAATTTCTTTACAGCTCCATGTTTGTTATATTTTTTTTACAGCTTAATATTTAGTTCCTTAATTTTTTTATATAATGTAGGCCTTGATATACCTAACCTTTTTGCAGTTCTTGTAATATTGCAGCCCTCTTCCTTATAGACCCGCTTGATTACAATGTCTTCTGCTATTTGCAACAGTCGTATACCCTCAGGCAGCTTTTCTCCAAAAGTCCGATTAAAATCTTCTTCCAACTTAGCTGCCGTATAGCATTCTTTTATACTAGTAGGAAGCACTGAATCGTCAATAACTCCGTTTTCAGACAGAACCAGGGAGCGCTCGATAATATTGATCAGCTCTCTAACATTACCAGGCCAATGGTAAGCTTCAAGATATTGTATTAATTTATCATCTATCGAAGTGATTTTGATACCGGTTTTATCTGAAAACTCTCTGATATAATGATGAAAGATTAGGTTTATGTCTTCCTTTCTTTCTCTAAGTGGAGGTATATTTAACTGAATTACATTGATGCGATAGTATAAGTCCTCCCTGAAGTTGCCTTTTCTTATTTCCTCTTGCAAATCCTTCTTTGAAGCTGCAATAACCCTTACATTTATAGGAATGGGCTTGTTTCCTCCGATTCTATTAATGGTAGATGATGATAGGGCTCTTAATATCTTTACCTGGGCCTGCAAAGGCATATTTTCGATCTCATCCAAAAAGAGAGTTCCTCCTGAAGAATATTCCAACAGTCCTTGCTTTCCTCCTTTAGCAGCGCCTGTAAAAGCACCTGCCTCATAACCAAAAAGCTCACTTTCAATCAAGTCTTTTGGTATGGCACCGCAATTGATAGCCACAAAGGGCTTGTCACGTCTCCTGCTTTCATTATGAATAGCCTGAGCGAAAACCTCTTTTCCGCTTCCGCTTTCTCCATATATTAATATGGAGGAATCTACTCTCGCTGCTTTTTTTGCTATTTTTATTGATTGCATGATAGCTTCTGACTCTCCCAAAATACTGTTGAAAGTGTAAAAACCTCTATGCTGGTTGATACTTTTTACCTGAGAGTTCTTTATTGTCGTATTTTCTGCCTTTTTTAAAATCAGGATTTCGTATAATCTTGCCAGACTGTAGATGATATTTAATGTATCACTGTTGACTGATGTATTAAGAAAGGATGCGTTTATTGTTCCTGCAATTTCATTATTCTCATTATAAAAAGGGGCTGCAGCACAGCTGAATTGATGAAAGATATATTTATAATGATCAGGACCGATAACCATAAAAGGCTTGTTCTCCAATATGGCCAAACAGGTAGAATTTGTCCCGATGCTTTCTTCTGAAGCATCTAAAAAATATCCTATCTTAGGGTATAGCTCATCATATATGTCATCGTAGTTTACTATGTATTTAAGCTTTGCGTTATGATCATATATGCTGATGTTTATATTGAGGTTTTCTACTATTTTGCAGAACTCCTGATACTGTGGATCACTATACTCCGGTCGATATTTCAGTACATATTTTTCTTTATCCTCTGGTTTCATTAAAAGCTTTTTATCAAAATCATACAATGAAACCCCATGTCTTTTGCAGCGCCTCCAGGAATTCAAAATGTCCCGCTTTATATGTTTATCATTAAAATCCATATCATTAACAGAGCATTCCCAGATTTTTTTATAATCTGACATAAACGCACCTCCACTCTTATCCTGTATAGTTTAATTATATATAAATAAAAGCAAAGATGTAAAATTTATTTACATCTTTGCTCGAATCAGCGGAAAAGCAAAAGGGACTATAGATCATGCCGGGCTGCTATAATACTACTTTCTGCCCCTGAACTCCAAGATATGGATTATGCCCTGTAAAACCAGACTCTAGATCATCCCAGAATCTATCCCTGAGGATTTCTGGATAAACATTTATGGATGTATTTTCAATCTCTTCTCTGCTCATAAAGCGGCATTCAACTATGTACTGCTGTTCTATCTCCGGATCGATACCAGTAATTATGTCATAACTGTCCGCTTCTGCTGTGAAATATAACTCTACATGATGAACACATTTATTGGGACCAATGACAAACTCTCTTACATATGCCAATCTCCCCGGTCTGCAGTTTATGCCGCATTCCTCTCTCACTTCTCTTATTACAGCATCTATGGCACTCTCTTCGTCTACAAGGCCTCCTCCGGGCAATGTCCACCATTCTTCACCAGTGTAAGGGCTCTTGTGAAGAACAAGGAGTACTTCATTGTTCTTGTTCAATATTATTGCAGCTGCTCTTACCCTAAATCTATATCTCATGAAAATATCCTCCTGATTATATAGGTTATATCTTTGGCCAACATATATATTTTACATTAAAAAAGAGAATCCTGTTTATTTTTTTGGATTCTCTCCATTATATGATTTTTGTGAGGGTATGTAAGTCATCACATTCCTCCAGCCAATATATACATGCCCTTTAATTGAAATCAAAGCGCCTTGTTTAAGCTTAGTTGCAATTAATCTCCTGAATATTATTCTTTAGTAATACAAAAATTATTACAAAGCTCAGCTTTTCTTTGGGCCTACAGATATCAAATGAAAATTCATTTGCTGACAAATCAAAACTATAAATATAAAAAGGAGATGTAATTAATGTTCAAGCACGAAAAGCAACTTCTACATCCGGTCAGAGTGGATAGGCCTAATCCAAATTATGCTGCAATGCTCCAAGAACAACTTGGAGGACCTCAGGGTGAGTTGAAAGCCGCCATGCAGTATCTTTCTCAGAGTTTTAGAAATAAAGATCAGCAAATCAAAGATTTGTTCCTGGATATTGCTTCAGAAGAATTGAGCCATATGGAAATGGTAGCTGCTACTGTTAATCTTCTTAATGGACATGATCCTGATGCAAACAATGCAACAATAGGCAATATAGAAGCCCATGTGCTTACAGGATTATCTCCCATGCTGTCAAATGCTTCAGGTTACTTATGGACTGCTGCTTATGTAAATGAGACTGGAGATCTGGCGGCAGATATTCTTTCAAATATTGCTGCAGAACAAAGAGCAAAAGTTGTTTATGAGTATCTTTACAGGCAGATAAACGACAAAGGTGTCAGAGAAACCATCGATTTTCTCCTTAACCGTGAGGAAGCTCATAATACAATGTTCAGAGAAGCCTTCAATAAGATTCAGGATACAGGTTCATTAAAGGATTGGGGTATAACTAAGGATTCCAAGCTTTACTTCAACCTTTCCACACCCGGAGGGCAGTACTTTAATTTGGATAATCCTCAACCTCCGAGCTTTGAAAATCCAAACTCCAGCCCTCATAAAATGTAACTTTAACAGAAGCGGCAGTGCTTTAAGCACTGCCGCTTCTGGCTGGATATAAAATATAGAAATATGAAAGGTGAAAAGTGCTTCATTGTCTATGTATAATATTATTGTAAATAAGAACACCAAAGCCTATAGTTAGCACTATTATAATACCAATGAAAACTGAGTTGCTCTCCTTTAACAATCCATATTTTCCTATTTTACCTGTACTTCCTATTTCCTCTGCTGCTTTTATCAATTCATCTGTTGTCATGCCTGAAAAAGTTTTATAATACGAACCTTTACCTGGGTCTCCTGTAACCGCGGATATAAATGATGAAAGCATATCTGAATCTGTATCCTTCCATTTATAACCAAATCTATCAGCTAATACCTTCCTGCATATATTATGAATCATATTATCAGTGTTGTTGAGATCAATATCAACTATGATTTCTCCCCAGTCCCATTCTTCCATTGACTCTTTCTCACTTTTCCCTGCTATAGAGTCATTATGAAGCTTGGCTCTATACTCAGAACTTTTTAAATACATGGTTATGTTTTGTGGTGAATTCTTCTTCAATCCATCTATATGAAGCTTGTTATAAAAGTTTATAGTATAGCCTCCCGGCGGGATCTTTACACCCAAATTTGAGACAAAGGCATTCAAGACGGTATTAAGATCATTTATAAAATCCTCCAGCATTGTACCAAAGCCATCCTCATAGTAGCTGAGTGTGAAATGATTATCTGCTATCACATTCCATTGTTTAAAGCTGTCTCCATCATAAAAATAGCAGCTCTCTCCAGGCCTATTGGCATCTATAGTAATTCCTGTACCACTATTCCCTTTATAATCACTGACCTCAATCCTCCATATCAAATCGGTATAGAGCTCAGGAAGTTTCCCTTTTTCTCTGTAGGCATAATATTTTTGACCATATATAATATTTGGCCTGTTTTCAGGCAATATATTATGCATGGTCAACGGTTCTGTATATGCTGTACTGGCAAAGAATGTCATATCTCCTGCTTCATCATATATATCTGCCATTACCTCGAATTCATTTTCATTGAGCTTCCTCACAGCCTGATCTTTAATTACAGGTTTGTGGTCTTCTGGATATGTCAGATCTTCGGCTTTTATTCTTTCTGGATACAATATTTCTGCCCATTTCAATATATAAGGGTTGTTGAGATGTTGAATCTGATTTTTAAGAGCTTTGATAAAACCTTCTACATCTCCATTTTTGTGATAGTAATTAAGAAGGCAAAAATAAAGGTCTTCAGCATAAACACCTTGTGCAAGCAATCCATTGATCTGATTCAATGCCTCTTCTTCTTTCCCATCCATATAAAGCATCTTTGCATGCTCTATCTGTTTGCTGAAATTGTTTATGTACTCGTCAGTCTGTCCATAGATCATGCTGTAAATAGACAAGTAACCTTCTAATGTCAGGTTTATATCCTCTATTGGCTCAAAGTCTTTTAATTCCCATATAACTTTATTTTTTTCAATCCTATAACCTTCTGGTTTAGTATTTTCTTTATAAATATTGGATGGGACATTATCCATTAGCTCGAATGTTATAACAGCTTTGCCTATAGTACCTTTCCAAGGTGCACCTGTCTTCAATATATATCCTGTATGTCTTCCCCAGGGAGCATTGTAATTCTGAGTTTTATAAGTATTGACAATTATCCTCTCTTCTCCTGCTTCGAAGGTTACATCCCATGTATACCATTCTGCAATCCTGTCTTCACTGGCACCTTTTTCATCTGCCTTTTCCAGTTTTACCTGTTTTTCCACTCCTTCATCATATGTTTTAAAATCTTTCAGTCTAGTGGTTTCGTCGATACCATAGTCCGCTTCAACTCCAATCATGGAGCCAGGGAAACCCATAAGCACACGTTGTCTCTCATTTGACTCATTTCTGAAGACAAATTCGCAGCGAACTACTGACCACCCGCCATAAACCTGGATATCAACCTTCTCTTCAATCATTCGAATATTATTGTTTTCAATTGGCTGTACTGTTTCACCATATCTGAATAATGAACTGCTATCGGCATTAGCAAATGTTACAGCGAGAAATAGAAACATGATTATAATGATTAAGAAAATTACTCTTTTACTCAATATTCTCATCTCCTAATCAACTTTTGGATTATTGATTACTCCAACAAACAAGTGACATCTATTCCAGCCTACTATGTCGAATATAAAGGTTCTATCTGGCAGCATTTCTACCACACCTTGTGGTTGACCTGCTTCTATGTAATTAATCTGAATAAATCCGTAGGTTGCACAACCGTATTCATCTAAAGATATGGACGCTGAAAATCGGCAAAAGTTCCCATAAATATCGAACATATGTTTGCATTATTGGAATTTTATTGTTATAATAATGGCATAAAGTAGTAATGGAGTGAATGATATGGAACTTATCGATAAGATAAGAATACTAGCTGATTCGGCCAAATATGATGTATCCTGCGCCTCCAGCGGCAGTGACAGAAAAAACAAAAAGGGAGGAATAGGCAATGCAGCACCCTATGGTATTTGCCATAGCTGGACTCCTGATGGAAGATGCATATCATTGTTGAAAATATTATATACAAACTATTGCATATATGATTGCAAATACTGCATCAATAGAGCTTCCAACGATATACCTCGAGCTTCCTTCACTCCTGAGGAGTTGGCGAATCTCACCATCAACTTCTATAGAAGAAACTATATAGAAGGGCTTTTTCTCAGCTCAGCTGTAATGGTGAGCCCGGATCACACTATGGAGCTGCTTGTGAAATCAGTAAAAAAGCTTCGCGAAGAAGTGAATTTCAATGGTTATATTCATTTAAAAGCTATTCCCGGTGCCAGCAGCATTTTGATTGAAGAGGCAGGCAGGTATGTGGACAGGATGAGTGTAAATATTGAGCTGCCTTCCAATGAAAGTCTTAAACTTCTGGCTCCACAGAAAACCAAAGAATCAATAACAAAACCCATGGGCTTGATAAAATCCAGAATAATTCAGAATCAGGAGGAAAGACATCGATTTAGAAGTGCACCTTCCTTTGTTCCCGGAGGACAGTCTACACAATTGATAATAGGAGCATCAGATGAAAATGATTTAAAAATACTTAAGCTTTCTGAATCTCTGTACAAGGGGTATAACCTCAAGAGAGTATATTATTCTGCATATATACCGGTATCTTATCACCCAAGCCTCCCCTCCATAAGTAATCCTCCACTCCTGCGGGAGCATAGACTCTATCAGGCAGATTGGCTGTTAAGGTTTTATGGTTTTAACACAAATGAACTTCTGAATGAAAATAATCCTAATTTTGATGAACTATTGGACCCTAAGAGCGACTGGGCATTACGAAATCTTGACAGATTTCCTGTAGAGGTAAACAAGGCTGATTATTATATGCTCCTCAGGGTACCAGGTATTGGCGTAAAATCAGCTCAGAGAATTGTACAGGCCAGAAAGGTTTCTGTTCTTGATTTTGATGATCTGAGAAAGCTAGGCATAGTGTTGAAGAGAGCTAAATATTTCATAACCTGCAAGGGTAAATATTTTAAGGATATAAATTTCATGAGCAGCCCAGCAACTGTGAAAAATCAGCTTTTGCAGGAAGATAAGATTAAAGTTCGCGAAAATCCAGAGCAGTTGTCATTTTTCCAGCTTTATCCTCAGATAATGACTCCTGCAGAGAAAATATCAAGGATAACAGGTGAGTTATAATGATGCTTTATTATATTTATGATGGAACATTTGAGGGGTTACTGACAGCAATATATGATACCTATTATGAAAGGGAAAACCCAGAGCAGATTGTGTCTATAGATAATTTTACCGACAATTTTCTGATTCAAAGGCGCTATATTGATACCGATAAAGAAAAGTCCGAAAAAGTGCATAACGCAATAATTAAAAAAATATCCAGAGAAGCTTTAAAAAATATAATGTATGCTTATTTATCAGAACATGAAAATTCAGGCAAATATATTTTGGAATATCTGCGCTTTGGATTTAAGGCAGGCAAACTTGTAGACTCCTATCTATCAGATAACAGAGTACATAACATTCATAGGTTGGTAACTAAGATCAACAGAGAAAAGCATCTTCTTTTAGGTATAATAAGGTTCAGGCTTCTCAGCAACAATATTTATTATGCTCCCATAGAAACCCAGTACAATACTGCCTGTCTTTTAGGTGAACATTTTGCTGCCCGAATGGCTGACCAGGTATTTGTAATCCATGATGTAAAGAGAAACTACGGAGTATTCTATGATAAGTCCAAATGGTTTATAAGCAGCATTGATATAGAAGGAAACCTGGATTACCATGAAAAGGAATTATTTTACCAGGAGCTTTGGAAAAAGTATTTTGAAAGCGCAACCATAAAGGACAGGATAAATCCAAAGCTCCAGGCCAATTTTATGCCAAAAAAATATTGGAAATATCTTGTGGAAATGAAGTAATTATGATTTATATAATTCATAATAGGCACAAATCATACCGAATATTTCTATGTCCTTTATGTACTTCAATCCTATTTTTTCTATAACTTTTCTTGATACTATATTATCAATTTTCGCAAAGGCTACAATTCTGTCCAAACCTATTTTTTCAAAGCCATATGACAGTGCTGCCTTTGCAGCTTCAGTGGCGTAACCAAAACCCCAATATTCTTTTCCAAAACCATAGAGAACTTCTACTTCATCATTCTGCTTTACATAGTTAAGCCCACAATGTCCGATGATTTTGCCGCTGTCTTTTTCTATTACAGCCCATACTCCGTATCCCTTCTCCTGCCAGTGCTTTGCTATACTATCCAGAAATTTTTCAACTTCTTCTTTAGTATAGCCTCTTCTTCTTGGAAGCCACTTACCTACTTCATCCTGTCCCATTATTTTTGAATACTCATCCAAATCTTCTGCTTTAAAGTGCCTCAGGTAAAGTCTATTGGTTTCCAATTCATTGCTCGTGTTTAACATTAGTATCTGCCTCCTTGCTGTTTCTTTATTACCACGGAATCCTATTCATATCATCTCCTCTAAGTACAGGCAAAATCTTTGACTTCAGCGGTTCTGGAACATCCTTCAGTTTTCTTTCATCAATTCTGGATATCAAGTTTTCTTCCATTCTTAATAAATTTGCTAATTCCTTTACAGTATATCCTCTATTTTTTCTAAGCTCCTTAATAGTTTTATTTTTGCTTTTCAAATAGAAAAACATATGAATTCACTCCTGGCTGGTATAATTACTGATTAAATAATTCAACATAAAAATAACGATTCCTTTCAAATAACATTAAGCTATTCACAATAGAATATATTTAATACCGCAAATTCACAGAAAATCTAACAAAATTTACTTGCTATAGTTGTACAAGTATGATAAAATACGAACGTAAACTGAAAATTCACCAATATAATTTGGGCAATAAGGGCCTAAAGTTTCTACCGAGCAACCGTAAATTGTTCGACTATTGGGGAATATATTTCACTCTATTACATGTTAGAAGATGTTGTGATTGTATTCTCTAGTGAATTTACGGCGATTGGTTTTTACCAATTGTCATTTATTTTGGTGAAATTTACATTAAAAATGGAGGGAATTATACGTGGATAATTTTTTCAAACTTAAAGAGAATGGCACTACTTTCTCTACAGAAGTTGTAGCCGGTTTTACTACATTCTTTGCTATGTCCTACATCATCTTTGTTAATCCAGGTATGCTGTCACAGACTGGTATGCCTTGGGGAGCCGTATTTCTAGCAACAATCATAGCTTCTATAGTAGGTACATTAGTTATGGGTTTATTTGCAAATGTTCCTTATGCTCAGGCACCAGGTATGGGTCTGAACGCATTCTTCACCTATACAGTATGCTTTGGTTTAGGATTTACCTGGCAGCAAGCTTTAGCAATGGTTTTCATTTGTGGTTTAGTAAATGTCTTTATTACAGTTACAAAAATACGTAAATCAATCATTAAAGATATTCCTACAAGCCTTCAGAATGCAATCGGCGGCGGTATCGGAATCTTCATTGCTTATATAGGAGTTAAAAGTGCGGGACTTATTAATTTTACTTCCGATCCTGGCCATAACATAGTTTTGGATGGTGGAACAGTTATAGCTGATGCAAGTGCAGTTCCTGCTCTTGTGACTTTGAACACTCCTTCTGTTTTGTTAGCTATAATCGGTTTGATTCTAACTATAGTGTTATTAATACTTAATGTAAAAGGCGCAATACTCATTGGTATTGTAGCAACTACAATAATTGGTATACCCATGGGCGTTGTTGATGTATCTGCTATAGGTACAACTGCCGGTGTTGGTGCTGCCTTTGCAGAGTTGGGCACTACATTTGGTGCAGCCTTTGGTCAAGAAGGATTGCTATCACTGTTTAATGATGCTGCAAAGATTCCTTTAGTTCTTATGACCATATTCGCATTCAGCTTATCTGATACATTTGACACAATAGGTACTTTCATTGGTACTGGACGTAGAACAGGTATTTTCAGTGAAGAAGATGAAAAAGCCATGGAAGAAAATCCAGGCTTCAAATCCAAAATGGATAGAGCACTCTTCGCAGATGCTATTGCAACATCCATCGGTGCAATATTCGGAACTTCAAATACAACTACCTACGTTGAGAGCGCAGCAGGTATAAGCGCCGGCGGTAGAACAGGATTAACCAGTGTTGTTACTGCATTGTTATTTGCAGCCTGCATATTCCTTGCTCCTGTTGCAGGCATAGTACCGGCAGCTGCTACAGCTCCTGCTCTCATAGTTGTTGGTATAATGATGATGGCAGCCTTTAAAGAAATCAAATGGGATAATTTAGAAGATGCTATACCAGCTTTCTTCGCAGGTGTATTCATGGCATTCTGCTACAGCATATCTTATGGTATTGCAACAAGCTTTATATTCTACTGCATAGTTAAAATTTGCAAAGGCCAGACTAAGGATATCCATCCTATTTTGATAGCATCTACATTGCTCTTTATACTAAACTTCATTTTGCTGGCATATATTTAACATTTAGCGTTAAAGCACCTGACTACGAACAGTCAGGTGCTTTTGTTTGCATTGGCACAGCTTTCTGGATTGCCATTAAAATATTGCTGTATTATACTATATATGATTTTCAATACCCAATATACTTATTTCTTATCAAAGCGGTGATATATATGGACGTAAAAGAAGTTTTAGAAATAGCAATGCTCAGTGGTGAAATCCTTCTTACTAACGGCTCTGAAACATACAGGGTAGAAGATACTGTAGAGAGAATATGTGATGCATACGATATAGAAAGTGAATGCTTCGTTATTCCAACAGGTATATTTCTTTCCGGCTGTTCAAAAAACAATGGAAAGGAATCTATATCACTGGTAAAGAGAATAAAAGGCAGAACTATTAATCTGCATAAGATAGAAATGATAAATACCTTCTCAAGAAACCTGAAGAACAAAAAAGTCTCCTACGATGATGCGATGAAGTTTTTGGAGAGCCTTGACTCCACTCCAACTTTTTCTTATTACGAAAAGCTTATTGCTGCAGGCATAACTTCATTCGCCTTTGCCATGTTATTTGGAAGTTCTGCTATAAACGGAGTTGTGGCTGCTTTAATAAGCATACTCATTTATTTTGCTGAAGATAAAATAACTGTTTTCAATCTGTTACCTTTCTTTTCAGAATTCGTTTGGAGTTTAGTTACAGGTATTCTGGCTATCTTAATCAATAAATATATATTGCCTATAGATATTGATACTGTTATTATAGGTTCAATTATAGTCTTATTCCCAGGCATCGCCATAACCAATGGTATAAGAGATGCATTATATGGAGATACCCTCTCCAGCCAGGTTAGATTGACAGAAGCTTTATATACTGTTACCGCCATTGGCATTGGTGTAGGTATTTCTCTTTTACTTATGAAGTATTGGATGTGATAATATGAAAGGAGTTATTCTTGCTTTTTTGGGCAGTTTCTGCCCTGCATTATTGTTTAATATTGAAAAAAACAAGCTGATATGGGCTGGAATATGCGGTGCTGCAGGTTGGACAGCTTATGAAAGCATTTATTCTATTTCTGGTAACAAGATTTATGCGGCTTTTATTGCATCAGCAGTAATCAGTCTCATAAGCGAAATCATGGCTAAGTTGTTAAAAACTCCGGCTACCGTGTTTAATGTCCCAAGCTTGTTTCCCATTGTACCCGGTGTCTCAGCATACAATACTATATTGCATATCATAGAAAACAATCTGGCCGCTGCAGCCTATAAGGGAATTGAAACTCTTGGCATAGCAGGTGCAATAGCTTTTGGGATAATATTTGTTTCAACAATCTTCAGGTACATTAACACCAGAAAAAGGAGGGAAACTAATGAAAATTAGATCCTTGGAATCCAGAGATATAGCTGCAGTAAGGGAACTGATAGACTTCTGCAAGCCCCTGGACTTGCATACACCTTTTACATATTGGGTATTATCGGAGTATTTCAATAATACATGCCTGGTGCTGGAAGATGAAGATGGCATTGTAGGTTATATCGGCGGAATGAAAAGCTCTTCCATGGAGGGGGTTTTCTATTTATGGCAAGTAGGACTTATGCCAGATTACAGAGGTAAAGGATATTTCAGTATGCTGCTGGACAATATCATAGAAGAAGCAAAGGCTTTAGGCTGCAATTATCTGGAGTTCTCAGTCCTCTCCGATAACTATAAGAGCATTAATGCTTTTTCCAATTATGCAAAAAAGAAAGGCTTACCCATAGAAAAAAAGGGAAGCCTGAGCTTTTATGATAAACTTACAGATGAAGAATGCAAAGAGGATATATATAGGATTAGCCTATAATCCTCTTAGATATTCATCCCTGAAATCAACTTGACCTTCTATTGCATCGTTGAGCTGTTTGATAAGCATTTCTTTATCCTTATTCAATGTTCCTTTCAGGGATAAATAGTTTGAAGCATGGTTGCTTCTGAATACGCAGCCATCTGCATCTATGTTTTTTAGCAGTTCAATGGTTTCCAATGCAACCTGATGGGGAGTAAGGAGCTCAAATTCACCTTTTGCCACATCATCATAAAGCTTGGTGCCTGGTTCTACCATAAGGGTCAACAATCCAAGGTAATCAGGCTTCATCTTGCTTATGGCTTTAGCAGATTCCAGAGCATGTTCTTTCCATAGCTTTTTGCCCCCCAATCCGGAAATCAAAGTTACAGAGAGAAGTATTCCTGCATCCTTTATTTTTAAACCTGCCTGTACTATCTCTTCAGAATCTGCACCTTTATTGATATATCTCAATATTTCATCGCTTCCGGATTCCAAACCAAGATATGCTATTCCAAGACCTGCTTCTCGAAGAAGTCTTAATTCCTCAGGTGTTTTTAACATAATGCTTCTGGGCGATGCATATATGCCTACTCTCTCACATTCCGGAATCAATTCCTTTATAAAATTGAGTATTTTCAACAGCTCTGATGTCTTTATGATTAAAGCGTCCCCATCGGCCAGGAACACTCTTTTGATACTTTTATAGGCCATCCTTGCTTCTTTAATATCCTCTAATACCTCTTCTGTTTTTCTTATTCTGAACTTTTTGTCCTTATACATGCTGCAAAAGCTGCATTTATTGTGTGAACAGCCTATGGTAGCTTGTATAATCAAACTCCATGCTTCACTGGGCGGTCTATATACACTTCCTTCATATCTCAAAAGCCTCACTTCCTCTTCATTGCTTTTCTAAGTCCATTTTCTTCTTTATTAATAATTCTTTTAATATTTATCAGATGATTAAATATAGACATCATTGCAATTACTATTGAAATTATAATTGCACCCGTACCAAATTTCAAATATATAGTTGCAATTATAAAATATATTACAAGAGCTATGGTTCCTAAAGCTATATAGTCTGTAACTATTGTCACTGCTACAATAATCAAAATGCCTATTAAAGCCATAGGCACATTTATTGCAACCAGCATGCCTATAAGGGACGCAGTGCCTTTGCCTCCCTTAAATTTCATAAAGAAGGGATGATTATGCCCCACTATAACAAAAAAACCATTCAGATACAAGTAGAAATTCAATTGTTCTATGTTTACAGCATTTCTAAACAATCCTTTAACTATTAAAATTGAAATTATGGCTTTAAAAATATCCAGTAAGGCTACAGCAATACCATACTTCCAGCCCAGTGAAACAACAGCATTGGAAGCTCCCGCATTTCCATGGCCTAATGTTCTTATATCAACATTTCTGAATGTTTTCCCCAATATATAAGAAAACTGCATGCATCCAAAGATATATCCAATTAAAGCCACTATAAAATAATTCATCATTTGTAATTCTCCTCAAACATATTTTTTTCATTATATACTATATAGTATATTGTTTCTATAACAATTTACTTAAACTTTTATTATGTCTCAACAACCCATTTTACTATTTTCAGATAATTAATGAAAGCAGTTTTCCAGATTTCATAGTATAGATAACTTTTTGTCTTTGCAAGCGTTAATTTTTACTTCTTTCCTATACCTCGGAAACAAAAATTGAGCCACAGAGAACCGTCCCTGATGGCTCAAAAGACAGTGGGCCAGGTGAATCCTTGGCTCATTTGATGTTGAAGGATTGGATGATCCTGTTGAACATCAGAGGATAATACCTTCTCCAATCCCTCTCATCTGTAAAGAAGCTTGCTCTATAAATTCTTCCATCGCCCCCCTCCAAAAATGCTTCATAGGCTCTTATGTAACCATCGTTATCCCTGGCTCTTACATATTGTACAAGAAACCCCTTTTTTCTATTGACCGTTATCTCTTTTGCATCATAATTTTTGAAGTCTATAGCTCCTACTGCAGCCTTCTTGGATTCTTCCAAAAATTCTGCCAAGGGTTTATCCATCTTCCATACTTGTATGAAACCATATATCTTTTTATTGGGGGTTATATAATTCAGATTGTAAATTATTTCGCCTCCCACAAACTTTTGTTCCCAGGCGTTCCAGGATGATGGTATAGAAAACTTGAAGCTTCCATCCAGTACCTCATAGTTTTTGTAACCCTGTTTCTCCATCTTTTGAAGTTCAATATTCGCTTTGAATACTTCCACTGTACTCCATATCTTGTTGTAGAAAGTCATAGTAAAAGTAAGAATAAAAGCAATGACAGCTACCAATAAAACATTGCGTTTATTAATAATATTATTCATCAACTTCCCCCCTTTGCCATTTTGGTTTCTACTTAATAAATATGACAGGATAAAAAGGATAATGTATAATATAGCTATAATTTGTTTGGAGGTGTGGTTTGTTGAGGTACATAGATTTAAGAAGCGATACTGTAACAATGCCTACTCAGGAAATGAGAAAAGCCATGTTTGAAGCTGAAGTTGGTGATGATGTTTACGGTGATGATCCTACAATAAACGTATTGGAAAAAATGGCAGCAGAAATAGTGGGTAAAGAAGCTGCTTTGTTTGTTGCCAGCGGCACTATGGGAAACCAGCTTGGCGTTATGACTCATACTACCCGGGGCGATGAAGTTATTCTTGGCGAGAATGCACATATAGCAGTACATGAAGTAGGAGCTACAGCAGTGCTCTCTGGAGTCCAGCTCAGAACAATAAAAAGCGATGATGATATACTCTATCCCGAAGCTGTAGAAAGAGCCATAAGAGTTGATGATATCCACGAACCCAGGACAGGCCTTATTTGTCTTGAAAACGCTCTAGCCAACGGTACTGTAGTACCATTGGATGTGATGAAAGGTGTTTATGATGTGGCAAGACGTCATAACATTCCAGTCCATCTTGACGGTGCAAGATTGTTTAATGCTGCTACAGCCTTAGGATGCACTGCAAAGGATATAGCTCAGTTTACAGACTCAGTTCAGTTCTGTCTTTCAAAAGGCTTATGTGCTCCTGTAGGTTCCATACTTGCCGGTACGAAAGAATTCATCAGCAAGGCAAGGAAGAACAGGAAGCTTTTGGGCGGCGGCATGAGACAAGCAGGTATTCTGGCTGCTGCAGGTATAATAGCTTTAGAGAAAATGACCAAGCGTCTGGCTGAAGACCATGAGAATGCTAAATACTTGGGAAAAAGACTTTTAGAAATACCCGGAATTGAACTGAATCTGGAAAAGATTCAGATAAACATGGTTTTCTTCAAGCTGAATCGTCCGGATTTTGATTCCAATAGCCTTGTACCAAAGCTTTTTGAAAAGGGTATAAAAATAAACGGTGCAGAAGGCGGTCTTTTCAGATTTGTAACCAATAATGATGTTTCAAAGAAGGATATTGATTATGTAATTGACACAATGAAGGAAATATTATCATAAGCTGAGAAAAAAATCAAAGGTTGTGCTATGCACCCTTTGATTTTTGTTTTCTCAATAAGAATACGAAGAAAGGTCCTCCCATTACGGAAGTCATAACTCCTACAGGTATTTCTGCAGGTTGTATTATTACTCTGCCTATGGTATCAGACAGCATCAGTATCGATGCTCCAATTATGGCACTATAGGGTATCAATCTCCTGTAATCTGATCCCCATATAATCCTTACTATATGAGGCGCCACCAGACCAAGAAATCCTATGGTGCCTCCTGTAGATACCACGGCTCCAACTATTAGTGAGCATATGGCCAACAGCATATATTTAAGTTTCTCAACATCAACTCCTATGTAATGTGCTGATTCTTCGCCCAGAGACATAATATTCAACTCCCGGGCAAAAAAATTCAACAGCAGCACTCCCGGTATAATGAAACAAGTTGAAAAAATAAATTTTTGCCATGTGGATGAAGACAAACTGCCCATAGTCCAGAAAACGATATGTTCTATTTTATTGCTAAACAACATCATCAAAAAGGATATGACAGATGATAAAAAGTAGCTTACAGCAACTCCCGACAGAAGCAGTGAATTTATGGATACTCTATTCTTGGTTTTTGATAGATAATAAACAAAAAACAGAGTTGATACTGCTCCCAGGAAAGCAAATGCACCTGTTGTGGCATAGCCAAATACTCCCACGCCTGTGATTATTGAAATAACTGCTCCAAAAGCTGCTCCTGAGGACATACCCAAAGTATAGGAATCCACCAGAGGGTTCTTGAATATGCCTTGCATTACTCCTCCCACAGCAGACAGACCTGCTCCCAAAACTGCTGCAATCAAAACCCTGGGCAATCTTATATCTATGAGTATAATCCTGTTATCAGTGTTTTCTCCCAGAAATATTATTCTTATGATCTCCTCTAAAGGGATCTCCACAGCACCAATTCCTACTGAAAGAAAAAAGCAGATGACAAAAAATATTATCAATAAGTTGATAGATATAAGTCTTTTTATAGTTTTGCTATTCATCATTCTCATCTGCCTTTATAAGTATTTCTTTCAACTGATCTTCTTTAATCTGTATTACATTAGGCTTTTCAATAAGCGTGTTATAAATGCTCAAAGCCTCTCCATTGGTATAATCCCTTTGCTCAAAACTTCCATTTTCCAAAATGTATATTGGCTTATCCTTAAGTCTCTCATCCATAAGCAATTTCAGATTTCTTATATTTGCTCTGCTGAAATATACGGGCAGAAGAACAAGAGCATTGGCAGCCAGTGCCAGCTCCAGATTTTTATCATAGGCTTCCTGGGAGATACTCATAAATGGGGTTTCTTCTGCTACATCCAATTCATATTCCTTGGAAATAGCCCAATCTGAGTCTCCAATATTCAGCACTCCTGTTGATATCTCAAAGCCTGATGCCGCCAACTCCTGAATCAGCTTCACTCCTGTTCCTCCGCCGCATATGATATGGATTCTGAAGTCTCTTTTCTTTTTTGAAATTGTTGATATAGGATATATATAAGGCTTTCCGGTAATGGGGTTTTTGCTTATAGAAACATTGGTATTAAAAGTTCGTGCAATGTTTTCCACAGTTAGAACTTCTTCCGGTTCCCCCTTGCAGAAAACTTTCCCCTCTTTCATCATAATTATATAGTCGCTGTATGTAGATGCCATATTCAAATCATGGAGCACTGCTATAGAAGTCAATCCCTCTTCCAGAGTCATTTTCTTCACCAGATCAAGTATCTCCACCTGATACTGCAAATCCAGATGAGATATGGGCTCATCCATAAGCAGCACTCTAGGCTGCTGCGCTAAAGCCTGAGCAAGTATAACCCTTTGCTTTTCACCACCGCTCAACTCACTGAAATGCCTGTTGGAAAATTCCAATGTGTTGGTATACTTCATGGCTCTTTCAGCAATTTTAATGTCCTCTGCTGTTTCACCTTTCAGTCTTTTAACATATGGATACCTGCCCATAAGCACTATATCTTTCACCTTATAGTCAAATTCCATAAGAATATTCTGGGGCACCACAGAAATCCTTTTGCTGATTTCCTTTTGTGAAAGTTTTCTAATATCATCATCGCCCAGCATGATTACACCTTTTTGGGGCTTCAGATATCTGGAGAGATTTCTTAGAAAAGTGCTCTTCCCTGAGCCATTAGGACCTATGATGCTGACAAAGCTCCCCGTTTTAATGCTGAGGTTTATATTCTTCAATATGCTCTTGTTTCCGTAGCTAAAATCTAATCCTTCTACCCTTACTTCATAATCCATATCCATACCCATCCATTATTTAAATGCATCGCTGTGCATAGCTTCTGCCATTTCTCTTATTGCTTCTACCACTCTGGGACCTGGTCTTGAGACAATATTATCATCAGACATTACATGAATCTTTCCGTCCTTTACACATGGGAGTTTGCTAAATAACTCATCATTCATAATATCTTCCTTTCTCATGCCTTCATCAGTTGAATGATAGGCAGCGATTAACAAATCCGGATTTTGCTTTAGCAACTCCTCAAAACTGTACTGAGCCCAGCCCTCTACCTCTGCTGCAACATTTTGCCCACCGGCTATTTGTATTATTTCATTGAGATAGGTTCCCTGACCTGCAGTATATAATGGATCCTTCCATACCAAGTAGAATACTTTCGGTTTTTCTGCATCCTTTACCTTGTTTTCTATTTCCTCTATATCCTTTTTAATATTGTTTATCAATTCCTCTGCATTTGTTTCTTTTCCTACAAGCTTGCCTATCATTGCTATGGAATCAAATATTGATTCCACCCCGGCTGCTTCAGTTGATGCAACGGGAATATTCAAACCCTCAAGAGCTGCCATCAAATCTTCTTGAAGATATCCTCCAGCCAAAACCAGATCCGGATTCATCTTCTTTATCAGCTCAATATTAGGATTATCAAAGTCACCAATCTTGTCGATTTGCTTTGCCTCCTCCGGATAGTCACAATAGCTGGTTACTCCTACCAATTTTTCTCCTGCCCCAAGCGCAAATACTATTTCTGTATTTGTAGGTGATAAGGATACTATCCTCTCCGGTGTATTATTCAATAGCACTTTTTTACCTTTTATATCTGTTATCTCTATCTTTGCTGCTTCATTACCAGGGTCGCTGACTTTTCCAGACTGACAAGCAGTCAAAGCAAAAAGCAACGTTAAAGCAAAAATAATTAAAGTAAGCTTTCTTATTTTTTTCATGATAACACTCTCCCGGTATATAAAATTTTAAATTAAAAAGAGTTTTTACTTACCAGCACAATAAAACAAAAACCTTTCTCAGGTGAGAAAGGAATATATCTTAATAATCCACCTCCCCATCGCTCGTAGGCAAGCTTAAACTTCAATTCAGGCAGGTTTCCTGGCTATGGTTCATAGCTGCCTAGGCCTTCCCGATATAATCAGTGGCATTTCTAGGCCGCTCCCCCTCACAGTGGCGGGACCGCATGGGATTCTCACCCATTTCCCTTTTAACTGCTTTTGCAGCACCTGAACTTTTTTATTCTATTTTTATACCGCTTTTATTCTAGCATAATATTGGCTAGTTTACAACAAATCAAATTCAAAACGGCAGTGTCAATTTGTTCTCGGTTTTTAAAAAGCATATTACCCCTCAATATTTAGGTAAATCATATAATATAGCCGCCATTTCTTAAGTTTCTAAGCGCTCGTGTTAACTGATTTACTTTGC